>Ga0209990_10000192_pt1 | contig 62613 bp, 58 predicted proteins | sample NOAtaG_6_FD_187304 | JGI IMG/M metagenome (GOLD analysis project Ga0209990, IMG submission 187304) | Freshwater lake microbial communities from Lake Erie, under a cyanobacterial bloom - NOAA_Erie_Diel5S_2200h metaG (SPAdes) (version 2) | ecosystem: Environmental > Aquatic > Freshwater > Lake ... | reverse complement strand
TGTGTTTGCTGTGTTTAGTTCTTCATTATTAAAAACTAGACTAAACCAACTAACATTACAACTAGTTGATGATTCAATTGTATTTTTTAAATCACCAACTGTATCTGTATCATCTACAGTATATGGGTCAAATTGTGCCGCATTCAATAAACTTTGAACTGTAATGTTTATGGTAGTCATTATTACTCCTTAAACTGCAGTCCAGGATATAATGGAAAGGTCGCTGTTTTTAGATCAGCCGGATGTTTGGGTCCGTTAACGCCGCCTGCTATATCTTTAATAAGATAATCTACTGACGTAACCACAGGATCAGGACTATTAGATAAGTTGTTTTGGCAATCAGGGCAATCACAATCTGAACTGCACCCACAGTCACTCGTTATTTCATTATTCGCCCCGTCTAGATTATCAATTAAATCTAGTATATCTCTTATAAATTCAGTAGCTCTCATAGTTATATTTATCTACCCTACCGTTCCTAAGTCAGGATCAGTATCCCAAGGATCCGTTTGTCCTGCTTTAAATTTAGGCTTACGTATTTTATCGGGATCTAATGGAGTCGCATTTGGATCATCTTTTGATGGGTCGTAGAGTTTGGGAGCTTTTGGCATTTGCCCAAATATTTTCACGTGTCGCTTGTAATCATCCCATGTGTCACCTATCTCTTCGGGATCTCCTTTAAGATCATTTGGAGTTCTACCATAAAACTCTTTACGTTGTTGCATCTTTTTAAAAGCATCCTGCATCTGCTTAAGTCTAGCATCATCTTCATTTAGTATTTCATGTATTCTCATAATGGTTTCTCACCTGTCATATATGGGAGACTGAACCATAACTTAAACCATTCAGGAGTGCCCGGTTGTATATTATGCTTCTTCATCATTTCTCCCTTCTCTGTACCTGTCACACTCATATTCATGCCACCAAGTGGACTCATGTTTGGTAACCCTGCAAGTTTTTTAAGCTCTTGCAGGGTTGTTTCTTTAGTTTCAGGAAGGTCTACTGATTGTAACTTAGTGTAACCATTCATTAACTGTGCTTGTTTCCATACATCAAAGGTCATGATGTATTTAGCACATTACTTAACGTCTAATGGTCTTCTTTTAGTAGCTAGAATTGCGTAGTATTTCTCTCTTGCTTTGACAGGATTGCCATCGTCATCAGTTCCAACAGTCAAATCAAACTCAATATTGTTGAATTTCTCAACATCAAATCCTGTACGTACAAGTAATGCTGCTAATTGACTTGATCCCAAAATGCTATAGTGATTAGGATTGTTTTCGTGCTTTCTATCACAATCTGGTGCGGGCACTTCAATGTAAATTGATGCATTTTGTTTTAGTAAACGATTGTATTCCATCAAACTAAAGATAGGGTATGGACTATGTTCTAATGCATGTCGTAGAAATATAAAATCTACGCTTTCATCATACCAACCATCTTTCTGTGGGATAAAGCTTAAATCATATGCTTTAATTGTATGACCTTTGCTTTCGCATAGTTTAATATCTTCAGGACTTAGTGTTACCCCAGTCACGTTAGTATATTCACGTGTTTTCATTTCATCTAGGAAGTAACCAGGTCCACAACCTAAATCAAGAATGACTGCATCTTTTGCCATTTCTAATGGATCAACATATGCTTCAACTACTTGAGTTGTTAATGATTTATGAAAGCCGCTTTCGCCCTCAGCATAGATATGCGAGGCGTATAGCCATTCATTGTAAAATTTGAGTTTGATTAAGTCAAGGGTGTTGTTAATATCTATCATACAAATCCTAAAAAAGTATAAACTTACTTATTCAAGATTTGATGTGTATATTATTTTCCAAACCCTTTGAATGCTTGAACTGGGCTAGATTTATTGGTAGTATCTAATTCCATACTACGTAAATTACCATGATTAGAGTCTTTTAATTTAGAACCAATTGATTTTGCTGCTTGTTTCATCATGTCTTGTTCTAGTTTTGTGTATGGTTGGGCAGAATTATCTTTACCTATCCAACTTTCTGCATCAACTGGTAGTAGACTTCCTGATCCATCTGCCATAGCTACAGCCATCATCATACGATTTAGTTCATACATTCTATCGTATCCGTCAGGATCACGAAATAGGTCAACTCCAACTGTCGCTTGTTTCTGACGTTTGGTCATTTTACCTCTTTTCTTCTGCTCTACGATAAATTCTTTTGCTCTCATTAGGTATCAATCTTATATGAAATGTTATGTGTGATAGTGGCACTTACGAATGGGGACACAATAACTCTAACACTATTTGCGGATACATCCATATCGTATGTTGTTACTGCGTTTCCAGATATTAATGTGTTAAACGCAGTAAAAGAAACATTCGCTCCATCATTACTCAATGACGCAACCAGTGTTACTGTTTGACTATTGTTACTATTTGCTTCTCTGCTAGTCAAATCAAATTTTCCTGCACTAAATTGACTTGTTGGTACTGCATATATTGCTATCGGTGAAGTTGTGTTTGTTATAAACGTATGAGTATCAATAGTCGTGTTAGGACTTGCACCATAGTTTATACCTCCTACAACTATATCTGCTTTAAGCGAGGGGAACACTGCAACATTAAAGTTCATAATGTTTGCATCTTCGGTGATGTTTATGTTACCAATGTTTAAAGCATTAGGACTTAAATATAGATTACCTACTTGTCTAACAGGATCTCCAATAGTCATTGCATCATCTACTAGTGGCATAATATTTGCCCCTATATAGAAGTTGCCCTCATCATCATTAAAATTTAGGTTTGTACTTGATGAAAAAGAGTTTGTAATTACGTTTCCATTGACTGAAACTAACTTAAATTGAACATCCCCATTTGATCCGGACGGTGTAAGATTACTCGCTACTGCAAAATTATTATTGATTTTGATGTATGCTACACGTAATGGATCACCTGATCCGTCGTTTGGAAGTGAACCTACATTAATTACTTCATATGCCATTTCAGAGTCCCGTTTATCTAGTATTTATGCCCAAGATAAATAATAGACTATGAAAAAACTACTCACTATCCTATTATTAACATACTCAGCTAGTCTTTATGCTGCTAAAACTCCCCAAGGAGCTACATATGATGCGCAGATCCTGCGAGTTAGCGACGGAGATACAATCGTTATTTCTGCCCCCTTTCTTCCTGCCCCATTAAAGCCTGAACTCGCAGTCAGAATTTATGGAGTAGATACCCCTGAAAAGGGACATCGTGCCCAGTGCCCCAGTGAAAATGACAGGGGACTAGCAGCATCTAAATTTACAACAAACGCTGTCGCAAAATCTGTGAAACGTCAGGTTGTATTATACGGTTGGGATAAGTTTGGTGGCCGTGTGTTAGGAGATATACTACTAGACGGTCAAAGTTTACGTTCTATGTTAATAGCTAATGGATTTGCTAGAGAATACTTCGGAGAAGCGAAACAAAGCTGGTGTAATTAATTACTTACCAGCGTTTTCGTAGATGTTCTTCTGTATTTGATACCAGTCTTGCCAGCCCCTAGCGATAACTGCACATTCGTAATATAATGTGTAGTTATTAGCTACATTAGTAGCAATCTCACTTAACTTAGCATCTTCTTTAACCTGTGATAATGCAGGGCACTTTGTCATTAGCATATCAGGTGCATCAGGAAACTTAGCTTTTACGGGCACAGTAGTAGAACACCCTGTTAATAACAACATAGAAATAATAATTATTTTTTTCATTTGTTTGGCTCCTGAGCCGCATCATTTAATGCTTTATAGAATTCCTTAGGAATTTCGCACTGTCCTCCGGGCATGAATTTTGTATCGTATTTTACGATTTCTTTGTCAATATATTTTACAATATCACGACCACGTGTTTTAATATATTCTTTCTTTACTACTATTTTTTCAACCAATTTTACATTTTCCTGAGCAGACTTAGCTTCTGCTTCAGCCATTTTCTTTTCCATATCAGCTACTTTTAGTTGCCAAGCTTGTTCGTTAAGGATAGCACCTTCCATAAATATACCAAACGTCAGTAAGACAATTGATATGATTTGAATTGGTAATTTATACTTATTAACTAATGGAATAAAGGCTAGCAGGAATCCAGCTATAATTCCTATTACTCCTGCTAATGCTATTGAATGAAAGACCCAGTCGGGTGTAAATGATAATATCCACATTACTTAAACTTTCTTAACATTTTTTTCATTTCTTCTAATTCATCAACTTCTTCAACTTCTTCAACTTCTTCAGTTGTTGGTTCCGATCTAGTTAAGGATTTCAAAGCATTACTTGGTGTATATGCCTTTGTTGGTCCAAGCACTTCATCATCATCTGCAGCCTGTATAGCTGTCGCTACTTGATTGTTTGGCGTAGATGTTTTTGTTAAATCATTTACTGTAGACCCTAATGCATATGCTGATCCTAATCTTCCTAGGTCACCTCCTGCTGCATATGACAAGTTGGTTAAAGCTCCTTTGTAATTGCCTTTTGCTGCATCTATACCAGCATCTACTGCACCAACCATTCTTCTTCCGCCAGGCACAAAAGTACCTACCAGCTGTTTTCCTGCTTCAGTATAGTCCCCTCCCATGGCTGCCTTTCCAGCGCGGTATGCTGATTTAACTTGGCTTACTCCAGGGATAAAATCAGTTACTACATTCAGACCCGTTTTAACCGCTTGAGCGGCGTCAGGGTTTTCTTGGGCCCATTTTTGTGCTGCTTGCTGATTTCGTTGTGCATAGACGGGTGATTCTTCGTTTATTATATCTATGTATTGTCTAAAAAGTTTTGAATCGGACATCACAAATCCTTAATATTAATTAAGTATTTATGAAAGATTGAAATAGGTTACATCCTTTAACCAATGGTAATACTTAAGGAAACCCTCTTCTACGTTGATTTTAGGGGAATAATCAAAGTCTTTTATAGCTTTTTCAATACTTAATCGGCCACGCTTAGGAAAGCTTAAGTCTCTAGGGCCCACTATTAGTTCACCTTTACCCGCTAGTTTAATAGCAAGTTCTGCTGCTTGCTTCAATGTCCACATCTGATCCGCACTACGGGTGATGTTGTATATTTGATTTGTTGTATTAGGACTTAATGAAGCCTGAACAATACCCTCTGCTGCATCATCTACATAAGTAAAGTCTAATACTTCATCTGGTCCATTTACTTTTAATATTTGTCCGCGGATAGCCCCTAGAACAAATTTACTAACAACCCTATCTTCCACATCAAGTTCGCCGTATACAGCACTAGGACGAATAATAACGTGTTCAATATTAGTCCTGCGACTATAATCTTGTACAAGTTTTTCTCCCATAAGTTTAAAGATACCATACTGCCCTATGGGATTACATGGACTATCTTCTGTTACATCATGTTCAAAGTCTCCATAGACCATACTTGAACTGATATAAACAAATCTTTTTACATTATTCTTTATTGAGGCTTCTAATAGATTAGTAAGACCCTCACACATTACTCTAGCACCTAATGCAGGGTCAGCCTCTACTGCTTTTTGCCGTGGATAACTAGCACAGTGAATAACTAAGTCAGGTTGAAAATTTCTGAAAATTAAATTAGTATTGTGTATGTCAGTTATATCTACAATATAGTTTTTATACTTGCTAATCTTTAGCCTACGTGCATTTATTAAGGAATCAATTTGCTGCTGAGGTATAAAACCATAATTAGTATGATTATCAATAATAATAATTTCGTGATCATTTTCTAATTTACTTACAATATTGTGGCCTATTAGGCCCATGCCACCAGTAACTAGTATCTTCATTCGTATTTGAGTTTATAGTAGGTTAATTGTTCTTCAGTCATTTTAGTTGTAATAGTGTACTGCCAACCATATTCATAAAAGTTTCTGTTCCATGTAGGCTCAATAGTATTATTCATTACCCATTGACCCTTATCAGACTTTTCCCATTCACATAAAGTTTGTGCGGCCCATAAATCAGGATCTTCAACATCACTCATATTGAACTTATGAACTTCTACTATCATACTGCCATTGGAGCCTTTAAAGGACCATGGGATTGATAATCTTCTAAGTGTATATCTTCCATAGTAAACTTTGTAATGTCTTTAATATCAAAATTTAAAAACAATCTAGGCAAAGAATACTCTTCCCTTGTTAACTGTTCTTTCACTTGATCAACATGGTCTTTATAGATATGTGTGTCTCCCATACTGATTACAAGTTCGCCTACTTTTAGATTACATACTTGTGCAATCATATGTGTAAGTAACGCATAACTAGCGATATTAAACGGAAGACCTAAAAACACATCAACACTACGTTGATACATATGGCAGCTTAATTCATTATTCTTGTTAACATAAAATTGACTCATTACGTGACAAGGAGGTAGTGCCATATCTTCTAACTCAGCAACATTCCATGAGCTAAGTATATGGCGCCTGCTATATGGATCTTCTTTTAATTGAGTTATTAAAGTTTGTAGTTGATCTATAGCAACACGCACGGGTGGTTTGTCTGTCTTAACCCAGTCTCTCCATTGTACACCATATACACGACCTAAGTCACCTTCATATTTTGCTTTGTGTTTCCAATATGGTGCAAGTGCATTTGGTGTCCATATAGTAGCAACACCCTCACGTGTGCCGTGTGTTATTTCTGCAAGTCTGCGTTCGTCACTTGACCCTTCAATGAACCAAAGTAGTTCACCTACACATGCTTTCCAAGCCAACTTTTTAGTTGTGATGGCTGGAAAGCCCCTACGCAAATCAAAGCGCATACTACGTCCAAACACACTAATAGTGCCAACGCCAGTTCTATCATCTCTAACTTCTCCGTTGTTTAAAATATCTTCTAGTAAATCGTGATACTGTTTCATACTTTTTCCATAATAAAAATTATTTCATTACCAACTTTTTTAGATGATTGATATCCTAAGCTTATCACATAATTAAACAATTCGTCTATAGTATATCCATATTGCGTATTATGATTTAACACTTCAAATGATAACAGTGGTTTGCATCTTTTGATAGTGTTTTAGGCTCCCTGAATAGCGTATAGTTCATAACCTTCTATATCCAAATGAATTATACTTACATCATCTAAATTCAGATCATCTATTTTTAATGTAGGGATATTTCCAGACCCTTTAACCTTCCACGCACCACATTGTTTATCGTCTGTTTCATTTACAACATCAATTGTCTCATGTTTATTTCCCAGTGCTGCTTTAAATAAAAAAATATTCTCTGCGGTAGCACAATTAAGTGCTAGAGCAGAAAAATTTTCATTTGACGGTTCAAATACATAAACATTTTCGCAATCTTTAGCAAACTCTAAAGCATATATACCCATATTGCCACCTGCATGTATAACATTTTTAACAGGTTGATTAAACTCTTTTCTAGCTTGTATTAGCATTTTAGGTACGTGAATTTCAGCCATTGTCCAGTCATAACAAGTTTGACCAGTTACTGGACACCATAACCCATTTGGTTGCTGAAATAATTTACTCAATTATAATCCACTTAGTAATTTATCAGTTTCCGGTTGCACTGTCTCTGCAATACTTTCAATATTAAGTATAAATTCAAGATTTACAATGTCATCATCTAATTCATACAATTTTTTGTTAACTAATTCTTCAATATGATTAGGATCTAGTCCTTGTCTGATCAAAGAATTTATATTAATTGTATGCTGACGTTTGCCTCTTAACTTAAGTACTATCTTTTTTACGAATTGGATTGGGATTCTATTTTTTTCTACGCCTTCTAAAATATGTTCCCATTTATCAAAAAAATTAGGCGACATTCTTAACTTTTTTAGCTTTCACTGGTTTTTTTGCTGGTGCAACAACTGAAGGAGTCAATGACTTAGCTTCTTCTTTTAAACGTTTTGCTTCAGCTAACAATCCATTAGCTTCACGTTCCATTTTTTCTGCCTGCTCTAAACGTTGTTGCGCTAACGTTGAATCATCTAAAGCGCCAGGTGATGCTGTATTAGGTTGACCTTGATTACGCATTCTACGTGCTACATCAGCTGGATCTTGTAATCCACTACTTGCATCTATTTCTGCTAAACGCTTTACTGCTGCCTCTCCCAATGCCATCTCATCAAGAATCTTGTTTAATTCTTCTAATTTAATCTTTGTATTAGGTTGAGGGGTCATTACAACTTGTGAGGTTTGCATCTTTTTCAAAAGTCCTTCACTGTGCAATACTTGTAAGATTACCTTACCGTCAACAGTGTAACTTCTATTAAGTGCATCTGCTAAGTTCTCGCTGTTTTGTCCAATGTCGCTTTCTACACAGCGCATCAACGAATCATGCAAATGTGCATTTAATATTTCGGTGTAAACTAATAAACACATATGAGGTTCACCTGGAACCTCCCTAAATATTACAGCAACTTTTCTATCACCAACTTTACCAATGTGTCTCATGAAACTCATATTGTTCTCCTATAGGCTTATAAGCACAATTATTTAATTGTGAATACCTACTAGGAGATTTTTTATACGGATGAACTTGCCCAAAGTAATTCGTACATTGTAGCGTCTTTTTCATCTTCAAAAAACACAGAGCTAAGACCAGATAAATGTTTGTCCGTAGGGGCAAATGCGAAACGTCCTGATACCTTGTTTTGTACCCATTGTTTACTTGCGTAATTTAATGGGGTTGGACACTTGACAAAATGGCGCGGAACGAAATCAAGTTCTCGCTCCGCGTACCAAATTAATGGATTCACCATCATACAACTACTCTTTTTTCCTTATCAGTTGCACGGTTACAATAAATTGATTGACCGTTTTTACGAATATGATCTACAATGCCCTGAGGTGCTGACTCAAAACTTTCTCGCAACATGTTTTCGGTTACATCACTTTCACAATCAAAAACGTACATTTCGTAATTACGCTGAGGATTGTTTCTTGCCCTTAGCAATAAATGATTCAATGGAATTGATTCAGGTAATGGCAGTTCCATCAATGTATTGTATGTGCATTCTTGCATATACTGTGTGACATTGAATAGACTTTCCAGCCCATAACAATCCCACACAGCCAAATATTGATTAGTCTTGCTCATCGTCATTACCTACTTTGCTGATAAAGTAAGAAATTCCATATACAAAAATACCAATCATGCTTAAAGCTGTTATTACGGCAATGATATCATTCATAATATTCTCCTAGTTGTGTTCATCATAAATTGCGTAAGTACCAAACGGGGGATTAGGATCCTTGTCACCGTGAATGATCCATGTAGTGTCGCAATATTCCGCATCACCCCAACTACCACAAGGATAACCATCTGTAAATACAATCAAACGTTTTGGTACGTTACCAATCTCTTTGAGATAATCAAAGATTGCAGTAAAATCAGTACCGCCACCGCCTTGTGGTTCGTATTCATCAATAGTATCAAGATTCTCACTTGTAAAATCTTTTGGGTTATAAATGTCTGTATCAAAGCAAAATACATGAACTTTATAACCATCGAATGCATCCATCATTCCACCGATCTCACCGAGAAATGCTTTTGCTTGACGATCACTAATAGAACCACTCATATCAATTGCAACTACAACATCAATTTCTTCGCCTGGTGTCATACCGGGCATGACTGCATCCATATGCCAACCACGGCGACTAGGACGCATCCAGCTGTAGTCAGTGCGAATTGCACTTGTCAAATTAGTTTGAATCAATTCACGCCAAGGCATAACAGGACTAGTAACATCTTTGATAAGACGTTCAACACCTTTGGGTAATGAACCTGGTTCAGCACTTTGTGCAGCCTGAAGAATTGCTTGCTTCATCTCCTGACGAATTTCTTCTTTTTCTTCATCACTTAGTTTTGGGCGCTTGCCTTTCCCTTCAACATTTCCGTTATCACTATCACCATCACAATCACTCTCACCATCTGGATCCATGTGATCATCAAGCATTTTATCTAATAGATCATCAATGCTAATCTTTTGAATATTTTTCATGAGGTCATCATAGATAGCCTCTGCAGCCATGCCATCATACTTGCTTTCATACAAGCAAGGGACACTTGTAATGAACTCACCTACTTTATGACGTTTCAGGTCTGCGTTAACAGTATAGTCATCTGCAATGTTCCAAATCTGTGGATCACGTGTACCTCGGCGATTCATATGATCATAGACCACGTGCAATACTTCATGACCTACTAGGAATTCTACTTCCTTAGTTTTCAACATCATGATGAAACGTGAATTGTAATAGAATCGTTTGCCATCAGTAGCGGCAGTGCTGCACCATTCATCAGCATTGATTAATTGTAAGCGGGTAGCAAGATTGCCAAAGAAACTATGACGCAATAGTAAACCAACACGTGCAGTAACCAATCTTTCACGTGCTAGTGCATCAATTTTTGGGTCAGTGGGTCCTACAAGATTTTCAAAATCTTTACTACGTTTTTTCTTCTTTTTAGTTGGGGCGATAACATCACTCATAACATGCTCCTATAGATTCAGTTTTATTATTATAATACATTATAGATTTATTGTCAAATCAAGACCTTAAAAAAAGGGTGAGAATATTTCTACTCCCACCCAAATGGTATATTTAACATATACCAGGAGCTACTTACGATCCTGCCTCAACAATGTACTTACCATACTTCTTGTGGAAGTCATCAAAGTTTTTCAACTGACTGGGTTCAATCGGAAGCTTGTAAGTCTTAAGTGCAATTTTTGCACTAACGACAACCAGTTCTGTTTCAAAATTATTCATTGCATACGCAAAGAAATTGTCAGCCATTTCATGGAACTTTTTCATGTCCACTTTCTTGTTGTCAACTGCCTCTTTCAATTCATAACACATTGAAATTGCCAGTGAGTACATAGCCGAAACTTCTTTTACTTGCAAATCTTTAACCTTACCATTAAGAATATCGCTAGGCTCAGGCATCTTACCTGCAAGCTTACGGTGTGCCGCAAACTTAACTGCAAGACCTTCACCAATTGCACCACTGATAAGATTGAATTGTGTATCAGTGTCCGATGATTCATCTTGTAGCAAATCACTAACGAAGCACCAAGTACGCGGAGTAGCGAATGCGCGGCTACTAGATTTATTGTCAAAGTCATACAAGTCTTGCTTAGCAAAACTCAAATAACCAACAACATCTTTGTGAATTTTTTTATCAACAGCCCACAACTGCCATGAGTTAAAGTCGGCTCGCATTTCAATGTGAACGAAACGATTCGCAAGCGGCATCGGCATACGATAAGTAACACCTTTATCACTATCACGATTGCCTGCAGCAACGATCACCACATTATCAGGAAGTTTATACTTACCTACACGGCGATTAAGAATCAACTGATAGCCAGCCGCTTGAACAGCAGGGCTTGCACTATTCATTTCATCTAAGAAAAGAACTACGATAGGATACTGACTTGCTAATTCTTCATCAGGCAAATCAACTGGGGGTGCCCAATCCATTTTACCATTTTCTTTATTGAAGTATGGGATACCACGAATGTCAGTAGGTTCCATTTGAGCCATACGCAAATCAATCATATGACCGCCGAGTTCTTCTGCGACCTCAGCAACTACTTCAGATTTACCAATACCGGGCGGACCCCAAAGAAAAACGGGACGTTGAATTTTGAATGCGCTAAGCAATGCTTTGCGAGTTTGAATACTAGTGATAGTTAAATTATCAGATACCTTTGACATACATAGCTCCTAAAAAAATATTATTTGTTGCGAGAATTTGAATTATAGTATAAGACGGATTTACTGTCAAAACTGTTTTTGCCCAAATTATAGACCTGCCTCAAGTTCCACAATTTGTTTGAAGATTTTACTACGCTGGTCGTCAATAAAGGCATTAGTGTCCTCATCAAAACATCCAGCCTGTTCATCCAAATTGATGAGTTCGTTATACAGTACATCAAGTAGAGTTTGGTCAGCCATAATTTTACCCTTCAAACATATTAGCAGATTGTGCTGCCAATTTTTTAATTGCACGACCAGCTGCTTCACGACTGTTAGTAAATGCATAATCATCACTAAGACTATTGAAGCCGTGATACAATTCCCATTTACCGTCAACTAACCATTCAACTTTAACATCATATGCAGTATCGAACGGTGAACCGTCATGTACTATACGAACCTTACCAAAATCATTTGCTATATACATATTATAACTCCTTATGCCCAAGTAATTTCTTTTGCAGGAAATTCAATCTTACCGTCAAACTCAAGTTGGTCACGCTCAAACTGTGTGAGGAACTCGTTATCAACCAACTCCCAATCAACGATTGTTTCTACGATATAATCGTCAGCCCGTTCAATTTGTTCACGCAAAACCATTACAGCGGTTGTTGCTTCTTCTTGATCCCAAATACCAGTGACAACATACTCATCGCCACCCTTAGCTTTCCAATAAGCATCCTTACCTTTGCCGATAGAACCATCTTCGTTCCATGCATAGTTTTCAAAAACTTGGGTGTAAATGACTACTTTCATTTTTTGCTCCTGTTGTTTGACTATACCGTTATTATATAACCTTTTGGATTTATTGTCAACCAAAAAGTGTTATCAATCCAGCAACGTCATATAAGCTTCGGCGTTGTTGTCGATGAACCAATTGATGCCCTTGCGAACACCGTTGTAATCGCCCATTAATTCGCAGCCCTTAAGATAGTCATAAACAGCGACTTCCTCAGGGGTAAGCATACAAGTTTCGCCCGAAAACGGGTTGCGTACTTCAACGGGCTCAGAGTCCATAATCTTGATACCGGGGAAAATCTGAAAAATTGACTTAGACATTTATCGCTCCTTGTTATTGACTATACAGACATTATATGCCCAAATGGATTTATTGTCAACCAAAAGATTTTGTTGCTTTTTTTGCACGAATTTGCTGGCTGAGTTTGTACGGATTGCTTTCTTCCCAGCCCCAAGATTTAGCGTTATTTGCTGGATTTTTGTTGTAATTTTTGTAATGCTTTTTGGCTTGCGCTTGTGTTAAATTATGCTTAATAATAGCATTACCATCGTCAAACTCAATAAAAAAGTTAAACATTTAATAACTCCTTATCAATCACAATACAGATATTATATGCCCAAATGGATTTATTGTCAACCGCTGCCCAGAAAGTCTAGCACTAAATAGATAGATGAGGAATTATAAATGACCTGGCCAGTATCGCCTATTAATGGACAGCAAGTAGAAATCAATGGTATTCTGTATGAATATAATTCGACCGACGGAGTCTGGAATCGCATAGGGTTTGTACCTACTGGGATTACCCTTCCATTTTTACAAACCCCAAACTTAACTGTAACCAATCTTGCTGATTTAGGTAATATAGGCAATGTCAGAATTACGGGCGGATCTGCTAACTATATTATACAGACCGACGGGGCGGGTAATCTTACATGGGTAGCACAAGCAGCACAATCAGCGGCAGGTAATGCCACAGAAATACAGTTTAACACCGGTGGTGTTTTTACTGCGGATCAAAATCTTAGATTTTTTACTGGCAATAGCACACTTCAGACAACTAATGTAGCCGCAGTCATAACTACTGCGAGCCAACCCTACATAACAAGTGTAGGAACACTCAATGGGGTAACTGTATCGGGCAATACCAATACAGGTAATATTAGCGTGTCTGGTAATGTGACTTCAGGAAACGCTAATTTAGGTAACGTAGCCAGTGCGAATCTCTTTACAGGAACACTAACAACTGCAGCACAACCAAACATTACTAGTTTAGGTATATTAACAGGGCTTTCAATACTTGGTAATATTAACGGTAATCTATTGCCCAATGCTAACAATACGTTTAACTTAGGTGCAACAAATCAAAGATATAACTATTTGTACGTTTCAGCTAATGGCGCATTGATTAACGATGTGGCACTTTATTCTAACGCTGGTAACCTAATTAGTAATGGCAATATTTTTACAACGGGAAGATTCATATCTAATCTTGTTACAGGTAATGCGCCTTTCGTTGTTAGCAGTAATACACTAGTTGCAAATTTAAATGCTAATTTATTACAAGGGCATTCAGTTAGTTCTGCTAATACAGCGAATACAATAGTATTACGTGACAGCAACAACAATTTTGCCGCTAATACAATAACTAGTAATTTAACAGGTAATGCGACTACAGCAGGCACAGTTGTTACGAATGCACAACCAAATATAACAAGTGTTGGCACTCTTACAAGTTTATCAGTATCAGGTAATGTAACATCAGGTAATGCTAATTTAGGCAATGTTGCTACAGCTAATTTCTTTATAGGTAGTGGTAATAATTTAAGTAATATACAAGCAGGAAATATTACAGGAATAGTAGCAAATGCATTTTATGCTGATAGTGCAGGCAATGCGCAAAATGCCACAGCAGCAACACATGCCGCAACGTCAAACACCGTAGTAGATAGCGCACAACCCAATATAACAAGTGTTGGTACATTAACAAGTTTAAGTGTTACTGGAAATATAAATTCAGGTAATGCTACATTAGGTAATACCGTAACAGCTAATTGGTTTGTTGGTAATATCGCAGGCAACGTAACCGGTAATATCAATTTACCAGGAAGTAACACTCATGTATTGTTTAATAACAATGGAGTATTAGGTGCAACAAATGGCTTCACGTTTAATCCAGTAAGTAATGCTGTAACTATTGCAGGCAATATCTCAGCTGGCAATGCAAGTTTAGGAAACCTAGTTGTTGCAAACTTCTTTGAAGGTAGTGGTAATAGATTATCAAATATCAATGGAGCTAATGTAAGCCAAGTAGCCAATGCAAATTACGCTACATTTGCTGGTACTGTTTCTGTAGCCAATACTGCCAATATCGCAAACTTTGCTGCTAGAGTTACTATAAATGCACAACCAAACATAACAAGTGTAGGTACCTTAACTAATTTAATTGTAACTACATCAGCACTTAATTCAAGTAGCCCCGTACAATTTAATCAAACTTGGAATAATGTAAATCAATTATTCACAGGTATCAGACAAAATATTACAGATAATAATAGTAATTTAGATAGTTTATTAATAGATTTGCGTGTAGGTGGTATCTCAAGGTTTAGTGTTACAAAGAATGGAACTGCTAATGCAGCAAATATAAACACTACATTTATTGCAGGCACCCTTACAACAACCAGCCAACCAAATATAACAAGTGTTGGTAATTTACTTTCACTTACTGTTAACGGAAATATAAATGCACCAAACGTTTATGCAAATTTCTTTGGTGCATTTAATGGAAATATTGGTGCTAATGTTCCTAACAGTGCTATATTCACTAATGTAACAGTAACATCAACTGCCAACGTTACCGGTAATTTACGTGTTGGTAATGCTAACTTAGGCAATCTAGCTGTAGCAAATTTCTTTAGTGGTGACGGTGGATTCATCAGTAACGTAAGTGTACCGGCTAACACACAAATCATAAATGGCAATAGTAATGTAATAGTTCAAGCAAACGCAAACGTTCGTATATCTGCGAATGGTATTACACAGTTTATAGTAACATCAACAGGTGGTAATGTAACCGGAACACTAAGTGTTGGTGGTAACATTACTGCAGCAAATGTGTCTACTGGCAATGTCACTACTACAAGCGCACTTTCAGTAGCAGGCACAGCAAATCTTAATGTTACTAACTTTGCAAACATAGCAACGTTCCAACAAACAACTGACATTTTAAATCAGAAAGTAAATGCTACAGGTACAGTTACACATAATTTTCAAACAGGTGCGATCTTTTATCATTCAAGTGTAGCAAACAATTTTACAGTAAATCTAACTAATGTTCCTACAACTGCAAATAGAACCATTGTTGTACCAATAATAATAGAACAAGGCGTTAGTGCTTACATAGCTAATCAATTTCAAATTGATGGGTTATTTCAAACTATTAATTGGTTAGGAAATGTAATCCCTGTTGGTACAGCCAACTCAGTTGATGTAGTAGGTTTCACATTAATTAGAACTACATCTAACTGGACTGTGTTAGGACAATTAACTAGTTACGGCGGATAAAATGCCAAGGATGTCAGCAGCTTCACCATTTAGTACATTTTCATTCGTCCCGCCTCCTCCTGTACCTCCACCGGATATACCAGTAGGTGCACTTGTTTTCTACAATCAATCTTTTACAGGTATACCAGGTTGGCAAAGATATGATATAGCAGATGGGTATTTTCTAAGGGGCACTGCTACTCAAATGCAAATAGAAGCAACATCTAGCCCTAGTTTATCTGGCAATGTCAATGTTACTTTAGGTACTGCAGGGTCACACTTTCCTAGTCAAATATCATTTGGACCTGCATTCAATCCTTCTGGCACCGCATTTCCAGGTGGCTGGTTTAATTTAGGCACAGCAGGGTCACATTCTCATACAATAGGAAGTTTAAATTTATCTACTATTGGAGTGCCAACACCTGCTAGTTATTCAACATACATAATCATTGAGTGCATTAGTGCAACTAAACGATTACCTCCAAATAGTATTGTATTTTCACAAAACTCACCGGGTAGTTTATTTTCTATATTAGGTGCTGAAAATCAACCAATACGAGGAGGGGTGTCAAATAATACTACTGGTACAGGCACAATTATTACAAACATAAGAACTACTGCAGTCAGCGGAACACACAGTCATATTGATACAAATTTTCCGTTTAACCCTGCAACAGTTGTGTCAACTAATTTCCCATATGTCACAACATTAACACATAATCATAATATGACATTGAACATTGTGGCGAATTCAATTTTAACAAAATTGTTAAGTGCTTGGGGAAATAGTTTTGAAAGTTATTTAGGATTAAATTCAATTTTAATGTACAAAGGTTCATTAACTAGTTTGCCTACAGGATGGTATGTGTGTGATGGTACAAATGGCACAATAAATATGGTAGATTTCTTTGTTGGATTTGGAAGTCAGGGTGCATGGGACACAACAACAGGAGCAAATAATGATATTGGTGCTTCGGGTTCTACAACTACGAATACGTGGAGTCACAGTCATCAAGGTTCAGGTATTATAGGGGCGACTCCTGCTACATTAGCCAGCGTACCACATGGAACAAATACAGTAACACATGGTCATACTGTAACCCCATCTGTTGTGGGTGCAAACTATGATCCAGGTACAATTAGAATAGCATTTATACAATACAAAGGATAAAAATATGGCACATGATTTTATATCATTAGATTACGAAAATGAAAGTTTTTCTGCTAGAATAGATGATGATGAACATGCATTTTCTAGTATGGAAGTTTTTTTCACACTTACAAAATTCCCATATAAAACAGGAATTTCTGCAATAAGCTTAGAACCAAGTAGAAATATTTACGCAGTCATTTATAGTGATGGTAAACAAACTCATACTGAACATTCTGAAGAAATACAATGGCTTCTAACAAAATGGAATAAAATTAAAGAAGCTATCAATGAAGATGCAGCAAACACTGTTTATAATGTTTGGACATTAACAGATGAACGTAACATGAGATTAAATTCTACAGATTGGTTAGTATCTAGACATACTGAAGAAAAAATAATAGGCATGAATACTACATTAAGTGAAAGTCAATTCACTAAACTTCTGACTTATAGACAACAATTAAGAGATATTACTAACCAATATACAACGCTTGACGATGTAGTTTGGCCTGTTAATCCATTACCTTAGCAATAAGTATTAATTTTTCTAAGTGACTGATTGCTTTATTAATTTTTTCTCTGTGACTTTCTAAGTGATAAGTGCGTCTAGTTTGCCTAGCCACTACTTCAGCCCTGCTAAGTTCATTAACCATTTTATCAATATTATCCAACATTTGTTTTAAATCTGGGTTATAGTTAATCGTACTTAATTGCTTACGTAGGTTAGCACTTACGGTCTGCCAGTCCAGTGCAAGTTTAATTTCCATAAAATAATTTCAAAAAAGAGAGTTTTGTAACAGAATTGTCATACTGCGGCCATTAAATATTTATTGCAAATTACAAATTTTCTTTAAAAGGAGACACACACTATGAAAAAACTATTTGCAGTTTTTACTCTATTAGTAGCAGGAGTCGCATCAGCAGCAGATTTAACAGGAGCAGGTGCGACTTTTCCATTTCCGATCTATGCAAAATGGGCAGAAGCTTACAAAGCAGCAACTGGCATAGGACTTAATTACCAATCAATTGGTTCAGGCGGTGGTATCAAACAAATCAAAGCAAAGACAGTTGACTTTGGTGCAAGTGACATGCCTCTCAAGAAAGAAGAATTAGACAAAGAAGGTCTTGTTCAATTCCCAGCAATCATTGGTGGTGTAGTTCCAGTTTACAATATTGATGGTGTTGCACCAGGTCAATTAAAGTTGACCCCAGAAATCATTGCAAACATTCATCTTGGTAAAATTACAAAATGGAATGATAAAGCTATTGTTGATTTAAACCCAGGTGTGAATCTTCCGGCATTGGCTATCACAGTCATTCATCGTGCAGATGGTTCTGGCACAACATTTATTTGGACAAACTTCTTAGGCAAAGCCAATGCTGATTTTAAAAGCACTGTAGGCGAAGGCACAGCAGTCAAGTGGCCAGTTGGTGTAGGTGGCAAAGGTAATGAAGGTGTTGCAGCACAAGTGCAGCGTATCAAAGGTGCGTTTGGATATGTTGAGTATGCTTTTGCAAAAAGAAACAAAATTGCATTTGCAGCATTGAAGAATCGTGATGGCAATTTTGTATTACCAGATGATTCAACATTCAAAGCAGCAGCAGTAAATGCTGACTGGAACAATGCGCCAGGTATGTATTTGTTACTCACATGGCAGACTGGTAAAGATGCTTGGCCAGCAACAGGTGCAAGTTTTATTATCATGCACAAGCAACAAGCAGACACACTAACAGGTCGTGCAGTTCTTAAGTTCTTTGATTGGAGCTACAAGAACGGCAGTCAAATGGCAACTGAATTAGAATACGTTCACATGCCAGCTGATGTTATCAAACTAGTTCAGGAAAACTGGAAGAAGGATTTCCGTGGTCCGGACAACAACCCAATTTGGAAATAAGGAATAGACATGAAGAAAATTACAATCATAGCTGCTATGGCATTGTGCTTTGCATCACCTGCTATAGCCGACGAATACAAAGATACACTTGATCTTTTACTACAAAAAGGTATTATTACTCAGCAAGAGTACAATACAAAAATTGAAGCTCACGCTGAGCGTTTAGAGAACAAACAGTTTAATGCTGCCCGTATTGATAAAGATTTGCGTGACAACAACAATTCAAGATTTACAAAGGCTAATGATGGATCAGTTATGGAAAACGGAATTGGACTCAAAAGTAAAGATGGCAACAATACCATTCAGCTTACCGGTCGAGTACACATGGACTATCGATACTACACACCAGATTATGGTACAGGTCAAACCACAGATGCATATCAAAACTTAGCCGAAATTCGTCGTGCAAGATTTGGTGTTCGTGGTCAGTTTGCTAAAGACTTCAAGTATGAAATAGTTGGTAACTTTGGTAATGATGTTGGTGCGTCATCTACATCATCATTAGTGGATGTAGCTTGGGTAAATTATGCAGCAAATCCTGAAATGCAATTTCAGTTTGGTGTATTCAAAATGCCATTTAGCCTTGAACAGTTAACTAGTTCAAACAACATCGACTTTATGGAGCGTAGTTTAATTGGTCAAGTTGAAGGTGAGTTCATTCCTTCAAAAGAAACTGGATTTATGGTTCATGGTGTGCCTAAAACTGGTTTGACTTATGCACTTGCATTAAGTCGTGGTCGTGCAAACAAAGACGCTACAAATGATGGTTTTGATTACATTGGTCGTGTCACTACTAATATCGCTGAGTTGCAAGGTAGCAAAGCTTATATTGCACATCTAGGTGCTGCATATAGTACAGGTGATATCAAGAGTGGTGTTGCTCCAGCAAGTGGCAGAACTGAAAGTAGATCACAGAGTGCTTTCTTTACTGGCACTGCATTGAGTGGTGATACTGTTAGAACACGCCAAGGTCTTGAAGCAGCATTTGCGTATGACGCTTTTAAAGTACAAGCAGAACAATTCAATTTCAAATATGATCCTACTACAGGCTCAAATCAAGAAATCAAAGGTTACTATGTACAAGCCTTGTATAATCTAACTGGTGAATCTTATAACTATAAAGATGGAGTGTTTAGTTCAATTAAACCTGCAAATGCTATAGACAAAGGTGGCAAAGGTGCATGGCAAGTTGGTGTACGTATGAGCGAGTTTGATGCCGGTGATATTAGTGTTGCTACTGGTAAAACCAATCGTGCTACCGCAATGACATACGGTCTAACTTGGTTCGCTACAGATAACTTACGTTTTATGCTCAACTATGTTGATACAAAGTTTGATGCATTAGTTGGAAGTTCCGGAAGCCGTGTAAATGGCGATAAAGCCGTTATGTTTAGAAGTCAACTTAACTTCTAAACCAAATTCTTAAATCAAGCACAATTATAGAGTGCTTCTGGAACTTGTAACCAGATAACATAGGCAACTTCGGTTGCCTATTTTCTTGACTTGGTACTACAGAGATATATATAATCTACGATTAATTTTAACCAAGGAGAAATAGAATGAAGTTAGTAAAAATCTTAGCAGTAGCAGCAATGTTAGTAGCAGGTACAGCACAAGCAGCAGGTTATACCACATTTGAGTATCACCAAGAAGAAAAGCGTAGTGACAGTACTACTAAAGATAAATTTGGTGTTGTAGTCGGTACTAAGACTGAAGGTGGCCAAGACTACAGTATTAAACTTGACACTAACCAAAGTGAATGGGGTACAGGGGCAGTAGGTTCAGGAGTTGAACTTCGTGCCCGTCAAGGATTCAGAGTTGTAGGAAACGTTAATTCTTACTACGGTGTTCGTTTAGGACAAAAGTTAGGAACTGACGAAAGTTTTAGTCACTATGCTGTTGAAGGTGGTGTAAAGTTTCCAATCGTTGGTGCATTCAGCGGTGATGTAGGTACTAGATATCGTAATGCATTTGACAATGCACAGAACTTTCAAAGCACCCGTTATCATGCTATGGTTTCATATGCTATCAGCAAAAATGATAGCGTAGGTCTTCGTTATAGCCAAGCATATGGTGATAGCAGCGAGGAAAAGAACGCATACCGTGTAACCTGGACTCATAATTTCTGATTATGGTTCACTATAAAAAAGCCCCGAAAGGGGCTTTTTTGTGGCTATAAATATGTATATCATGCCCCCAACAATAGCGTTATTCCTACATCAACCCAAATGTTCTGTCCAAAGCGGGAACGGAATAATCAAAGCCCTAAGTCCACATTACCGTTTTAAAATCTTTACTAAACATGAGCTTGAAGATGATTTTTTTGATGATGTAGATATGATAGCGATTCCAGGAGGCATCGGAGACAGTGATACGTTTAGGTACTTAATGCGAACGAACGGGCAAAGAATTCGTAACTTTGTAGCGTCAGGTGGTAAGTATTTGGGAATATGCATGGGGGCATATTGGGCAGATACAGACTATTTAGGTTTACTTGATAGCGTAAGAGTAGTACAATACATAACACGACCCAACACCGATACAAAAAGACCTCATGCTAAAAACATTTATGTTAACTGGTTAGGTCAAGAAATGGGTATGTATTTTTATGACGGGTGTTCATATGAAGGCGATAGTAGCAAGTATGAGACTATTGCAGTATACAAGAACAACGACCCAATGGCAATCATACAGAATAATGTAGGATTAATCGGGTGTCATCCAGAAAGCGAAAAGCACTGGTATGATGGTTATAGTTGGATGCGTAAACATTATCATGGTGATACTCATGGGGAACTATTACTGAATTTTGTAAACTACTTATATAGGAAATAATATGTGGGCATTACTAGTTATAAGCATTTTTGTAAAAAGTCCTTTGGACACAAAAACCACTGGATCAATAGAATTACGATTTAACACTAAAGAAGAATGTATGGAAGCTAAAGATAGATTTGATAATCTACAAAGTTTTAAAAACAATAGAATTAAAACTTCGTGCAGTTATAGATCATACTTATAGGATAATAAAATGGAAGATATATTAATTGACATGAATTCAACACTTGAATTAGATCAAGTTAAAAAAATTCTTACACAGTACATTGAAGAATGTACTGGGAAAAAAATTTGCGAAATTGTACCATTAGTCAAAGATAACAAGGTTACAGGGTTTACTATAAATTACGAAAGTGAACCCGCAACTTATTATGCTGGGAGCAATGAGAAAAACTCAAGACCAACTGTTATTGACAAAACCTTTAGACCAATGGTATTTTATTAAAGGAGCATCTTATGAAAGATTGGGCATTCGAATTTTTTGTTTGGGGGTGTTTTATACTATATTTAACTTTGATTGGTGCTATACTAACTGGGTGTACTAATCAATATGATGCGTGTATTGAAAAAGAAAAAGCAGAATATAGAGCAAGAAATCCAAAAGCAAGTTATAGCCAAATCACTTCAAGGCAACAAGATTTTGAAATGATGTGCAGTCGGTTTAAAAACTCTTGATATGTGGCTTTTACTCATCATAGTCTTAAGTTCAGAACCTCCTTATAGACATAAGGGTAGCGTACAAAACTTTTACACTTCTGAAGCTGAATGTAAAAAAGAGTTAGATAAAGCAGTACAAGCATTGTACTTAAAAAATACTCAAGTAACAGGTAGTTGTAGTTTTAGAGATTATCTTACTCCAAATAAAACTTTTTAGCAATACAAAAAATAGGGACCGAAGTCCCTATTACTATTTTTGGTAACAAGGCATAGTTGCCCCGGAGATCATGCTGCTAGAGCAAAAACCTCATCGTTAGCTGCGTTTGCAGTTATAGTTTTGCTTGATTTACGGTCATCGCCTACCGTGTAGATCCTTTGAATACTCATTCGTCAATCGATACTATTTCCGGCCCATCAAAAGCATTCCGATATTCACGTCGGAAGAGTGGTATTCCGTGTTCGCCGTTTCTCTCCCAACCGAACTAAGGGAGACCTCATATATGCTTTTGGTGGACCGGCCGGGTACCGCCCCCGGGTCTTGTCCGATCTTTCTTCTTAGGCGTTATACTACAATTTTAAATCTAATATGTTATGTGTGACCGATCAATCAAATAGATCATCTTTGGGATCAGATTTTTTAATCCATTCATGATATAATAACAACAATGCCAATGTTATACATCCCATTAACATGACACCTAATAAAAATCCGATAATAAAATATAATTGTTCTGGACCCATAACTTACACACTATAAACTAATATTTAGTTAAAATCAAGTGTTTAGGGTCTATAACTATCAAATTTGGTTCTTAACCACTCCCAATCGTAGCTTAATTTAAGTTTTTCAAACTCACCATCTACTGAATTATAATAGTCTACTGCATCAGTTGCGCCTTTTATTGACCATTCTGCATAGTCTCCGTTAGCTACAGTCAACCATGTTTCTAGTCTTTCTTTGCTGGCTTTATCATTAATTGTTTCTACATTATGTTTCAATTTAATAACTTCACGGAATGTTGTTCTCCAAGTATCCCATTCGCTAGTATTGAATACGCCGATCCCAGAATTAACATTCACGATAGCATGCGGACTATCTAATGTAAAATCTAATCCTTTACCTGTAGTGTTTAATGTTAATCGTTTATTGTTAGCTACCACTGCCATATGACCATATTCAAGACCATTAACAGGATTAGTTGCTCTGAATATATAATGTCTAGCAGTACACATACGATCAGGTTGCCAACTAAAATCAAAGTCAGGATTTACCTTGCATTTACCGTTAATTAAAAAATACCAAGGCGTTGATGCAATGTTGGCTGCTTCATGTTGACTTGTCACCCGTCCTTTAATATCTTTCAATCCTATTATATTATTTGGTAAACCTTTTACTAATGATAATAGATGTTCATAATTTTCTTCTGATCCCTTTTCGCCATTACTTAAGAAAATAATATCAAGTGGTTTATTTTGATACCCATCATTATGATATTTTATATACGGATAATCTTGTAGCTTATCATACAAATAAGGTATAGCCCCTTTAGGTACAATCGCATATGAATTATCTATGATATGAATATTGGTATCTGGTTTAGGCATGTATTTTACGTGATCAATTACACCAGATCCAACTTGAATATAGTCTGTTTCAGTGGTTGAATTAACTAATGCATCAAAAATACTATCAGTGCATGAAACTTCGTCAATTCTAAATTTTACTATTTGCATGTCCATAAATTTATAGTTAGTCGCTCCGTTGACTCTATATTGAGCAGTAGGCATTTCTTTACTGGTAAACCATTGGTTACCAAATACGTAAATGTATGGTGGATCAAAGGGGTCAGGAACCCAACTATAATCAATAACTAATTTTGACTTTAGTGGTCTCCAAGCTCTATTTTCTGTATCAGGTAATAATTTAGCTTTAGCATTATTAATGTATTTTTTCTCTGTAGCACCCTTTACTCTATACATTAAAGTCGGCATCGTTTCTGCATCATACCATTGATTGCCAAATACGTATATGAAAGGAGGTTCTGTTTCATCTGGGTGCCAACTAAAATCAAAATCAATATTTGGTTTGATCGATCTCCAGCATCTATTACTTTTGTCACTTAATTTTATAATTTTTTGAAAATCAACAAATTTTGTAGCTAACGCATTTTCTACTTTATATTTAGGACCTCCCGTTTTTTGCCATTGTGTACCAAATTGCCAATCCATAGGAGGTTCAAAAGGATTAGGACACCAGCTGTAATCAAAACCATTATCATCTATGTTTTCTGGTATGATCCAATTATCTTTATTTGGCAATAATGTAGCCTTAATACTATTAATATATTTTTTATCAGTTGCACCTTTTACTCTGTACTGAAACGTTGGCATGACCTCTGCATCATGCCATTGATTACCAAATACGTAAATGTACGGTGGGTCGAAGGGATGTGGCACCCAACTTTTATCTATGGTTGCATTAGGAACAAGTTGTCTCCAGCATCTATTATCTTCTAAAGGTAATAATGTTGATTTAAAGTCAGTAACATATTTTTTTTCTGTAGCGCCCTTTACTTTATATTGATATGATGGCATAGTCTCTGCATCATGCCATTGATTACCAAACACATATATGAAAGGAGGTTCTGTTTCGTCAGGATGCCAACTTGAATCTATAGTAACATTAGGTAATAAAGGTCTCCAACACCTATTATCTGTGTTAGGTAATTTTATTGCATGTTGAAAGTCTTGATATTTTATACCTTCACTATTTGGTATGACGAATCTAGGTCCGCCTGTTTTTTGATGTTGCGTTCCGAACTGGTGTATATAGGGTCTATCGTGTTTGTATGGTCGCCATTTAAAATTAAAATTAGTTGTATCAAGTCCATCAGGAATTTCCCAATATCCTTGTGTCCATAACTCTTCCCTTTTGGTTAAATCTTCTATGCTTATCATGTTTTTTACGTTCAACGTATTTAGAAAGATATATACTACTATGAAAAATACTGTATGCGCTATACCTTGGGTTCATTTAAATATTATACCCAGAGGAAAAGTTTATCCTTGTTGCATGACTTCAGAACATCGCACTTACGCCGGTGATTTAACAACACAAACAATAGAAGAAATTTGGAATAGCGATTACTTAAAAGGTATCCGTGTTCAAATGTTGAACGGTGAAGAACCAAATATGTGTCGTAGGTGCTTTGAAAGTGAAGAATCTTCTAATTTTAGTACTAGGATTAATCATAATAGATATTTTGAGGGAAAGTTAAAAGAAATTCCTGAAATCACAAAAGAAGATGGGCACGTAGACAACGTGGATCTACGATATTGGGACTTTAGATTTAGTAATTTATGTAATTACAAATGTCGTACTTGTGGCCCTGAATTTTCTAGTGCATGGTTACCAGATGCTAAAGAAATGGGTTGGACTAGCCATGAAACTGATAAAAAAGTATTCAATATTCAATCAGTTGACGAATCTACTAATATTGATTTTTTAAAAAAATATGTTGATGTAGTAGAAAAAATTTACTTTGCAGGTGGAGAGCCATTATTAATGGATGAACATTGGCAAATTCTTGACATGTTGGATGAGAAAAAACGTTATGATGTAATAATTACATACAATACAAACTTGAGCGTGTTAAAATACAAAAACAAGAATGTATTAGATTACTGGAAAAAATGGGGCAAACGTGTTTGGCTATGGCCTAGTATTGATGAAATTGATGAAAGAGCAGAGTTGATCAGAAGCGGAACTAATTGGAAAAATGTTGAAGAAAACTTAAAAGCAGTTAGTGAAATAGGAATTCATTGTAAACCTGGCATCACAGTCAGTAACATGAATGTTCATCGTATACCAGAAATAATTTGGAGATTAGTTGACATTGGAGCAGTGAATGGACACGACGAAAATTATCAAAACTTTTCTTTTAATATAGTAGAATACAATCCGCAATTTCATGTAAGTAGTTTGCCTGATAGTACAAGAGAAAAAATAAAAGAAAAACTAGAAAAATTTATTTCTGATTATAATTCAAAATTTAATGTAGATATAAAACATAAGTTTTTACATTTATTTTGGCATCTTGATAAGCCTTTTAATCAGCAAAATCTTGACAACTTTAAAAAGTACACGAAAAAACTTGATTTTATAAGAAATGAAAAACTAACTGACGTAGTTCCAGAACTAAGAGATTTAATTAATGCCTGAATATAAAATACATCCAAAATCTTTTTATCTAGATCCTGATGAAAGATTAAGCAAAAAGTCTTGTACTGTCCCATTCAAACATATTGAAATTCATACATCTGGGCTTGTTAGCGCATGTTGTCATTCATGGTTACCAAAATGGGTAGGTAATATATTAGTAGAATCTGCAGAAGATATTATATCAAATGTCACTAGACTTGAAATTCAAGAAGGAATGAAGCAGGGAAAATTTGATCATTGCAACGATCAATGCCCGCAGTTGAGTTCATTTCTGATGGGAGAGAACAATCATTGGGATCTAGTCGATAAGAATGAACTTAGTACTAGACTAGCCAAAGCAACAATGCGAGTTGGATTTAGTTACGATCCTAGTTGCAATTTACAATGCCCAAGTTGCAGAGATAATTTAATTTACTATGATCCGTTTAATGTAGATGATAGTAGAGGTAGACATGTCAAACAAATTCATGAGAAAGTTAAAGAATTAATTGATATACTTTTAACTCAACACCCAAGAGTAAGTTTAGACATTACAGGAAGCGGTGATGCATTTGCTAGCCCATTATACTGGAATTACTTACTAGAGTTAAGTAAAAATCCTATACCTAACAATTTACGGTTGACTCTTAAGACAAACGGAGTTTTAATGACCGAACAACATCTTAGAGAAATTGAACCTCTTTGGCCCTATATAACCTATATTGAAGTCAGTGTAGACGCATTTACAGAAGAAACTTATAAGATAGTAAGAAAAAACGGAAACTTTAAAAAATTAAAGAACAATTTATTATTTTTAGATGAAATGATTCATCAAAAACGTTTTCCCAATTTATATGATTGGCAAACTAATTTTATAGTTCAACGTGACAATTATAAAGAACTCAAAGAATTTGTTGAATGGCAACTACAGTATAAATCTAAACCTAAAATATGGACTAATTTATTAGCACAATGGTATCACATGAGTGACGAAAAATTTAAAGGTATGGCAGTTTGGCAAGAAGATCATGTGAATAGAAGTGAATTGATAGAAATTTTAAAAGATCCTATATTTAAAAATCCTCAATTAAAATTAGGTAACATGACTTCTTTAGTAATATGACAAACTTAAATAAAGACAGAGATCAAGTAATACTAGAGCATATACTTGAACAAGATACTTTAATAAATCATGCTAATAGTCACTTAGGGCCTCTTGAAAAAAATTCGACTAAAAAAAATTTTATAAAAAAAATTGAGTGGGACAACACTAAAAAGTATAAAGTAGCTCTTATAATGGCACCTGCTTGGGGAGTTTTATTTCCTCCCTATAATTTAGCTAAAATAACAGGTTTAATTAGAAGTAATGATTATAGTACCAAAGTCTATGATCTAAACATAGAATCATACCATATTATAAAAAATACTTTAAACGAAGATTATTGGCGAGGAGAAAAATATTTTCTTTGGACTGTCAAAGAAAATTTTGAGAACGAAATTTTACCTCACTTAAAAAAAATGTTTGATGAAACAATAAATGAGATTGTAACTGCTAATCCTAAAGTAATAGGGTTTAGTGCGTATAATACAAACATTTTTGCAACACAATATCTTCTTACAAAATTAAAGGAAAAAATACCAAACGCTTGTTTTGTAGTTGGTGGACCGGAAGTTGTTACTGGTTCCTCAATATTTCAAATGCAATTTAACTACCTTTTTAAAGGTGAAGCAGAAGAATCATTTTTAAGCTTACTAGAAAATCTTCCCAATCAATATGAGAATAACAAGATAATCGGAACTACAGATAGTAAGTTAAAGTTAGAAAATTTTCCATTTCCAGATTATTCTGATTACGATTTGTCAAGTTACCAACATCCAGATGGTGTCAGTATTGAAACGTCACGCGGATGTATAGCTCAATGTAGTTTTTGTGCTGAAACGTATTTTTGGAAATTTAGAAGTAACGTTCCAGAAAGAGTAGTTGATGAAATTGAATATCAAGCGAACCGATACGGCGTAAAAAGATTTTGGTTCGTTGATAGTCTAGTAAACGGAAATCTTAAAGTATTCGAAAAAATAGTTGATTTAATAATTGATAGGAAATTGGATATTAAATGGAATAGTTATGCTAGATGCGATGGTAGAATGACGAAAGATTTTATAAGAAAAATTCAAGAAAGCGGATGCACCTGTTTAAGTTATGGAGTTGAGTCAGGTAGTCAAAAAGTTTTACATGATATGCGAAAAAAGGTTGAGGTTTGGGAAATAGAAAATAATTTAAAACATGGCAGTGAAGTTGGATTATTTAATCATGTTAATTGGATGATTGGTTTCCCAACAGAAGATAGAATAGATTTCCTTCATAGCCTACAACTTTTAGGTAATGCAAGAAAACATATTAATGCTATAAGCCCTGGATTTGGTGCGGGACCATCAACATCGAGCCACATGGAAACAGATTGGAAAACTTATAAAATAGTGGGAGAAAATTGGTTAGCAGAACAAACATTTTTAAATGCTTGGTATACTGAAGGATATCAAAATACAATTCTACATAGATTTATTCGTATAAAATTTTTACACATATGGTTAGAAGTTTTAAAAAATCACGCTGATTCTAAAATTCTTAACAGCCAAAGATACTTTAATATTAATGATTTTTACACTTTTAAAGTTAAATCTAACTGGTTTTTTAATAAAAAATGTAAAGAGTATTGCGAATATGATGGTAACATAGATTTAAATAAATTCAATGATAACATGGGCATAGCTGGCGAATATTTTACATTAGCCTATGCCATGTACAAATATTTTGGTTCGTTTGAATTAACTGTTCAATTTGACCACGAAAAAGATTTGTCTACGTTTGGTGATTGGTTAACTAATGATTATACTGCAAATTTTAAAATTGGAGTTAAGAATAATGGATCTTTTAAAGTTTCTTTAGAACATACCTTTAATCATCGTTCATTAAATGATTTAAATAAAAATATATACGAAAAAGAATCCAATTACAATGATATGTCATTTTCAGAAAAAATAAACATATCTGATAATTTTAAAAATTGGATTTCTGATTTAAAACAGACAAAAGAAACTGTACATGAGCAATACAGAAATAAACCAAAAAAAGTTATTCCTATAAAAGTATAGTTACCAACCTTCTAGTTTTCTTATTACATCCATTTCTTTAACTAAAGGTCCTAAGTTATGTTTATCAGTACTGTAATGACGTTTGAAGAATTTACTCTGTTCTGCACTTAGCATACACATAGGCAATCCTAATTTGTCAGACAATAAATCAGATAGTTGCTTTGGTTCATTATGTTCAAATGTATCCCATAACTTTACTAGTTCGTCAAAATCTTGAACTTTGTTATAATCCCAGTCAGTTAACATAGTTAAGTAAGTTCCTAATCTTGCACCATATATAGCCCATTCACCGTTCTCAACATCCATGCCTACATTATGCCATATAGTAAGATTGTTTAAATTTCTTGTAGCTACACTTTTCTTAAATGAATCTATGTCTGGCTTTTGTCCACTAACCAAACACATTTTAACACCTTCACGAAACCCTGCACGCCATGCTTGAAATGACGTAAAATTAGGATATGTAGTTGAATAACAATCGTGCATACTCCAATAAGCACCATTAAGATAATCTAAACAAAAATCAACAGTTGTTGTTGTGTTACCATCACTAGCTTCATGTGTGCGCATGTTTTCAACATAAGTCTTAGTCCAACTGCTTATGCCACCATTGCCATATTGTAGCCCATTAATTATGTTTCTAGCTTTCCAACGGTATTGTGCATGTTGATAGCTTTCATCTTTATTAGTAAAGTCTAATACCAAATTAAAGAAATCAAAGTCAGGAAGATTATCTCCGTCAATTAAAATGAATCGTTCTGTATCACTTTCTTTTGCTGCTGCTTTGTGTGCAGCATCACTACCTTTAACTCCGTCAACTCTACGTGCCCACGGTATCATGTTTTGAATCTTCACCCAAAATTCTTCTTTTTGTGGTTCATCATAACTTAGATAAATGCAATCTAAATCTGCTATATCAACTACGTTCATTTAATGTTAAACTCCATTTTTTTGAATTAGGCCCATCGTATATAATACTAATATCGTTTGCATAACACCCTGTTCCATTTGTATCTGGCTGTAATTTAGCAATTATTTTTTTATCGTAAATGCTTATAATTTTATTGTCAACTATTTTTATATCAAATCTTGACTGAAAATACACGTCCGAATCAACTACAATAAAATTACCATCTAGCTTTTCGCAAGTATAAAATAATACCTTTCCAGTATCATCATAGTATAGTCTAAATTCAGGTGAGTTCATCTTCTATTATATTACAAAAGGTTTTTATATGATAGTGAAATGGATATAATTGAGGTAAAGTGTTTACTCTTATAGAATCGCTATTTACTTCATACACTAATTCTTTAGTCCAATCTTCAGACTGTAAATCATTTATGAATTGTTTCATGTGAACCATGCTAAAAGAATCAAATTGTGGTAAAGTAGTATTCTCTACTCCATAAATATGACAAGCTATAGCATATACCCAATCAGTTGTAGCTTTTTCGTTGATGTTGCATTTTAATATGGGCTTTATACTTTCCCAATTTTCAAAACAATATTTAACCGTTTTAAAAAAGTTTTCAGCAAACTCTCCTTTTTTAAAATACGTTACTGCATTATATACGTTTGGAAGATTGTTGTTTGTTATGAAACTTCTATAAAATAAGTTATCACTTATTTCTCCCTTAAAGTTTCGTATAGCCGAAGATATAACAACTTCATTCAACTGTAGCGTATCCCACCAATAATCTATATTAACTGGTATATACATATCTGCTTCTAATTTAATTGTGTGATCATACGGGCTGGCTTCATATACTTGCCAATCATTGCACAATTTCCAAGAAGAATTTGGTTCTAAATCTCCGTAAGGTAAGGCTATCACATAATCAAAATACTTACTATGCTCTATATCATCAGTTATAAGTGCGATACTTGCATTAGGCATTGCCTTTTTTATACTTAGGGCAAGCATTTCTGCACATTTAACATAATTAGTTGTTTCAGTATTTTGCGCTAAAACAACATAACCTTTACTCATTGAACATCTCCATAAAGTTATTTTTATCAAGCATATGAAAGTCTGTGTTCTTAACTATAATATATTTTGTTTTTTCTTCACGCAAAATGATTTTGTATTCTGTTTCAGAAAGCTTTTCAACAAACGTATTCTCTCCTATATGTAATAGATTCCAAGGAATGTAGTTTGAAGTTTGTTCTATATGACCATTTACAATTCTATTGGCAATGGCAAACGCATGATCATTTCTAAATGTATCAGACCACATACCATGTAAATCAACATAATGTTGATAATTTTTTTGAACCATTTCTACACAATCAAAAAGATATTCTACTCTGTTTGTTTTTTTAAAAAACAAAACTGTAGCCCATAGTGTGTTAAAACTTGATTCTCCTAATTTTTCTTGTTCAAAGTCAGGATACATTAGAAAACTGCTAGAGTTGTGGATGCAAAAATCATCATAAAAATCAAAAACAGTGAGTAGACGGTTTGAGTTTATGACATAATCAACATCTAATACAAGTGTTTCATCATAAGGAGAAAGATGATACGCATTATATCTTCCCTTATTATTCCAAACTTTTTGTCTTTTTTTATTGGAACTATCTTTATCCAAATAAATTACATTATCAAAATCAAAAGTAGTTTCTGCATCTGTTATTAGAGTGCATGGTAAATTCAAGTAGTCATTAACTTTTTTAGCAGTAATGCTTGCCATTTTAACATAGTCTGTTTCATCGTTATTAAAGGCAAATAATAACACACCTTTCATCGTTTCTTTCTTAATTCAACCCATTCTTCATGCCACTCAGTCATAACATCGTGATATGTAGCATGAGCTTTTATGCTTAACAATTCTTTATCCACTTTAATTGGATTTTCATGTAAATCCAATATTACAGTTTCGTTGAGTGTTACAGTAGAAAGAAAACTTAAGAAATCAGGTGTAGCTTTCCAAAGCCCGCCTTGATCTGCAAAAATTAATTTACTTTGGTATTTTTCTTTGAGATAATGTTTAGCCAAATTATGATCAAATTTGGCTTTCGCTTCACTTACAAGACCGTTTATATTCATAAAAATATTTAGAATATAAAACGGTCTTAAAAAATTTTAACTTCCTGTTACGCTGCTTGATATGTTGAAGGCTCCCCAAGTTGGAGAAAGATATGAACTACTAGGACTGCGCACTACACAGGTAGTTGTTGAATTTGGACCTGATCTGCCAAGATTAGTATTACCACCGTCGGGCATTGAATCCCAAATAGTCGTAATAGTTATAATACTTCCGGCGTCACCGTTTGTACCTTGAGTGCCATTAGTTTTTACTCGTACTTCTATAAAACTAGAAAGATACCCAGATGGACCAACTGTTGCAGTCATTTTGAATATAGTTTGATCAGTACTTAATAGTCCATAATATCCTGTGTTAGTAGATAATGTTGTTGCACTACCAGTTCCTCCGGTTCTAGTGACTCCATTAAATACTGTACCTGCAATTGTTTGCGTACCACTGTTAACCGCACTTAATGTAATTGTACCGGCAGCTGAACAAAGAGTATTCCATAAGTTATTCATATTTGTACCAGAAGGATGTGAAAAACTTAGTGCGATTTGACCGCCAGCATTAAAAAAATACCTTGCTTTGTCACCTGATTCAAATGTTACTGTATGCGTAAAAGTTAATTTATTATTCCATGAAGTAGTATATGGTCTAGTGTCAGTTGATGTGGATCCTTGTGCTGCTGCATTATTTCTATTTGTAAAGATAGTATTTAAATTATTTGCAAATATTGAAGTCGCAGGTACAGAAGCGGTCATGTATGCGCTAATTAATTGTCCATCTGCAGTCGTTGAGATTGGAGTTACAGTGCTACCTTGATGAGATGCTGTGTTTTGAATATTATTAATTAACAAATTCCACTGTTCATTTGTAACTTTAAAAGTAGAATTATTACCTTGAACCTGTGGTACTGTAGTTTGGCCTAATCCCGATCTACCGTTTCCTATTCCAATTACTGCATTAAGTGTATTTGCTACGGAAGTGAGACTAGCACCTACATATCCATTGTAGTCTGATGCTTGAATTGATCCATACTGTTGATAGGTCATATTAAATTCCTTACTTAATTACAACGACTGCTGTAACTTCACCGATGCCATCTGTTGTTTTTGTCGTAAGGCTTCTTCCTATAACATTAAATGAATCTGCTTCTCCGTCTTTTGCTGCTCTTGCATAACCTTTTCCAGCACTAACTAGGCGGTCACCTTTTTTAACTTTACCCTTAACCTTAACTGGAACTCTACCGCTAATTGCAACTGCAGGGTGTGTGTTATCATCTCCCGCAGCACTGTTCATCATGTATGCTGCACTTGTACTAATTACACCAAAAACGTTATTACTTAATTCATCTACTACTGCTGTAATTTCAGCGACACCGCCCAATTCAACTACAGTTCCAGCATCATATGGCTGATCTGCTTCAAAACGTTCTGCTAAGTCAGCGTATGTAGCTTGTAATCTAGAACTAGGACTGAGTTGCCAAATACCAGTAATATTACCACCGCCCGCAAGTTCAGTTGTTGTCACTTTATTTGGAGCAATATTGCCTGTAAATTGAGCTACTGCGTTCGCTCCAGTCAAATAATCAGACACGTTTGCATTGGTATATGTACCTGCTGGGTTGAATGGTATACCATTTGCATACATGTATCTGTCGCATTTTATACCAAAAGAATTAGATGTCCAAGCCAAGTCGCCATTTTGCATTGTCCAGTTACCCTGCGCTGACCATGCACCTTGTATTGTTCCTACTACTGTAGTACCACCTGTACTGATAGATGTTGTGGTCGCTGATCCTAATGTTGCTACAACAAGATTCGCATTAGCAGCAAACAAGTTGCCTGTGACATTTGCTGTTGTTACAGTTATAGAATTTCCTATAATTGCATTATTGGATGTAATGCTGTTGGCGATAAGAGTACCAGTAGCATTAACATTTGCTAGGGTAGCATTTCCTGCAGCGGTTGTCGATGTTAATGTAATCCAGTTGCTTGCTACAAGCGTTCCGTCAGCCGGACAAACACAAAGTGTATTTGTATTTGTGTTATACCATAGTTGGCCTCGCAACGGATTAGGAGGAGGAGAACTTGCAGCATAACTTTCTAGTTGTCTAACAAAGTTAGTATCTAAAATTTGTCCATAATTGGACTTATTTCGACCAGGAAGTCCTAGTGATGTACTTTGTGTATTGATGGTACCGTCTTGAATTGTCGTTAATACTGTACCGTCGCTTCGTATAATTGTATATGCCATGTGTTTTTTACTCCATTTTTTAAACTTTAGTATTTATCTTATATGGTAACAAGGTTTGTTAAACTTTGAATACGCACTGTGTAATCTATTTGAATCTGTCTATTAAGGCTTTTTTGAACCGGGTGAAAAATAACGTGAGTCAAAAGTCTTGTTTGATCATTTCCTGCGGTATCTGTACCATAGTCAGCTAGTAGTCCTATCTCATCAAAAGTGTAAGTAGATTCTAGTTGTGTGCTATTGTCAAATGCTGATTGTCCTGCAGGTTCGCCGTAATCTAGTAAGCATTGCACTACGATATCACTGTAAACTTTCCCGATTATATGTGATACTACCATCTTATTTCTGGCAGGATCCGTATTTAAAACGCTAGTATCGTCAACAATTTTTTCATATGTTTGATTGTACAATGCAGCATTTTGTCCTGTAGTGTTTGGTGGCAGATACGTGATAATACCCGTACTGTCAATACTTGCCCCACCGTTACCAAAGGCCATTTTATAAATTCCACCGTATCCCCTGCTACTTAATGTGTCAGCAATGGATTCGGACATATTTTCGTAGTGAATCGCATTTTTCTTGTCTACAAAAACTTCTCCTGTTACAGGGTCAGAAATTTTGACAAATCCTTCTATTTTCAATTGATAATTTATTGTAGACATTAATCATCGCCTCTTTTTTGTACTAATACTTCTTCAGTTTTAGGGTCAAAAATTTTAATTGCAGAACTAAAGATGAACCCTGCGTGTTCATCCGGTTTTTGTTCTGATTTTTGTTTAACTTCAGTATTTTGGTCTTTTTCAGTCATAATATGTATTTATCTTCCAATTTTAGTCGCTTTTTAAGAAATTAGCAGGTATAGAATTACTTATTTGCAGTGGATCCCCGCTAGCAGAATAATCATCAGAATTCCAAACTTTATCATAATAGAATGAATCTAATATGTCTTTCGTAGACAGACTTAAGACATTAGAATATATTTCATGAACCGGAAGAACTGCTGTTCCTTCAGCACCTCTGACTATGTTAGTAATAGTATTTTCCTCAAGATTAATACCCCTAAATGTGATTTTTTCCCCATTAATTATAACTGTGTCCCCGAATCTTAGAGTGAACTCAAGTTCATCCCCATCTTCTACTCCAGCTGTAAAAATGACTTCGGTGGTAGAATTTACTGTATTTAAATAATAAGCAGTTTTTGCCAACTCTACGTCAGTTGTAACATTATATACAGTGAGTAAAACAATGTCTATTATGTTATAATTTAAAAAACAATAAAGTTTTTTAGTTGTGTTATTGTAGGAAGCTCTAATTATTTCATAAGTTATATCAACCAGTTTTGATACATCATTTACTGATATCGAAATATCAGTAGGATATAAAGGCTCTAATAACCACGTTCTGTTTTGAATATTACTATTAGCTATAGTCATCTCACCCTTTCTATTTACTGATAACGAATACCAAAGTTCGTTAGGAGTTGGTGAGGGCATGTAACTTGTCACAATTATAGTATTACCTAAACTGATTGGGGACATTATACTTAATCTATTATTTGGTTGATTGATCCTTAAATTATCAGGGGTCACTCTTGTTCCGTTGATATGAACAAACAACCTATTTACATCTACTACATCAAACGTTGGTTGAGTTAATTGTATAGTGTCACTATATTTCCAAATATAACCACCTGATCCTTCACCATTAATGTAGTAGCTACCGTATGTATTACCCACTACAGGTATTGATAAATTAACATCTAAGTATAATTCATAACGATAATAAGTTACGGCGTTCTCAACATATGTTGGTAATACCCTAACGTAAAATATATTATTGTTTATTTCGGGAATATTTTGAGCACCGTCTATTAGAACTTGATCCTGATTTATTAAAACAGCATTAATTGCGGTAGTAACTACCACCGGAGTAGCAGGAGTATTTACATAATATATTGGTGTAACTCTAATAGTGGTAGACGTTTGTGTTACAAAAGATTGATTCTGTGTGTCATTAAATGATGTAACACTAACTATATTAGTTGCTGATAGAGATGCTAATACAGTTAAAGTCGTGCCTACAATTGTATAGTCGGTTGTATTTCTAGCCCTTATTCCATTTACTTCTACTACCGCATTAGACGGGTTAACCCCACTCATTGAATTAGTCAATGTAAATGTTTTAGGACCGCTTGTATATTGGAATACTTGAGTTTCCGGCATACAATACTGATACTGATTAGTTGTCGTTGGTCCAAATATTGCGAAACTTATATAGTTTGTAGCTGGATTCAATACTGTAGTGAATACAATTTTAATAGAATTAGAAACATTTGGTTCAAGCTTATAATTCGTATTTTCTACTTGTTTGACTCCATTTAGATATACTACAGGATACTGATAAAAAAGTTCTCTGTAGGGGTAATTCGTATCTATATAACTTATATTTTTTTCTGTATCTAATTTTATAGGAGTAGTATCTGATGTTCCCTTAACTTGTTGATTGCCACCACCAATGTCATAACATTCAACATAAATGTTTTCAGTTGAATTTAACTGTGATGTAAGTGTAACTGTCTTGTTTACCCAATCAATAGATTGAATTCTAGTTAGGCTTGTTACTGTGGGCACCTCACTAACACTATAAATCCTAGTTGCACGTGTATTTGAATTTGATACTATATAGACAGCAATTTGTGTTACATAAGGAGATAAACCAGCAAATGAAAACTCTGTAGCATTACCTGTGTCTATTGTAACTCCCACTATATTAAATCCAAAATTTTCATATACCGTTGGATCCCAAAGTGAGCCGGGTGTTGTTTTTACTACCATTTGCAAATTATCTGTTATCACTGCTGGAATCATTTCTTCAGGACCGTAACCTGATAGGAAAGTTTCACCTTGTACTACGTATTCTGGATCCCCTGTAACTAAAAACGAGATATTTTCCCAGTCGATTACATTCCTACTTCTTAGTATTGTTGAATTTTCACCAACTACAATTAGATAAGTTCCATCAAATGTAATTTCATTTAAATTATTAGTCGATATTGCTGCAGTCTGATTCCAAACTTCTCCGTCTCCGCTGTAAAGGACTAATCCATTATCACCAATTATTATATAAGTATCTAACGCAAAAATACCGTGATTGATTTTATTTGTAATTGCTGGCCCTAAAATAGTTGCAATATTCCAGTTACTAGCATTAACTGACCAATAGATTTTTGCTGAATCTCCTGCTGCGACAATTTTTGAATTAGAGCTGAATACTGTGTTGAATACGGCGTCAATAGTTTGATTTGTGTTAGACCATGTGGTTCCGTCATAACTTAGTAATATTCTTGATTGTTCTGCGAAAACAGGTGATGGACTATTTGCACCATCAATGATAGATGTTCCGCTTCCTACAGCAACATATCCTTCAAATATTATGCTTGATCCTGCAACGTATGTAACTGCTCTAAGTGTATTAGGTAATTGACTTTGGAAGCTGTATCCTACACCCCAACTTGTAGCATTGAGACTAGTTAAAACATTGTTACCCACAGCTACATAGTTATTATTATAATACACGATCCCATTTAATTCGTCGTTAGGGGTTTCAACTGATAAAGTGTCGAAATCTGTTACATCAAATGGTGCATCATCAAACACGGTGTATGATCCAGCACTTACCCAACTAAATCCGTCGTAACTTATTAATAATGGTGCGCTACTATTTTGAGCAGTTATTACAAAAAACGAACCTGAATAAATTAAGCTTGTTACGTTGATAGGTACATCGCTTATTTTTTTAAATGACCAGTTTCTACCCTCTACACTGTAAAGTATAGTAGCATAAGTAGGAGTGTTTCCTATTGCAACATACTTGCTTCCATCATATACTATACTTTTTATGTCGATTTCATTTGGATAAAACGGTTGTCCCTGTAAATTGACATCTATATCAATATTCTGATCAAACTTATTACCTAAATATGTTCCGTTAGGGTATTCTAATCCTGATAAGAGTAAAGGTAAATGTTTACCTGGCATATTACTAGTAGGTTCATAATAAGTTACTATTCTATCTAATGCATTTATGTAAGGATAGTCACTTTGTAGAAGTTCCCACTTCGTAAAATCAAATGTTAGATCAGAGTTTGATTCTATACATTTGTATAACTTATTGTTGTATGCTACCAATGATGCAGATGGGGAGGTGAAAGGTTCTGGATAGAATCCAAAATCACCAACCGCAAAAATAAACGGTCTAGCAATTGTATTTTTAACTGGATCAGTTAAAATAGAATTGTTATATAGTCTACATTGTGTTGTGTTTATTGGCACTGTATAATATTCTGCGTATGCATTTGAGCAAATTCCACTCAGTGAGTAGAAAATTATTTCTCCTAAAAGTGCGAAAGTGACTGTAATTACTAAATCATTAGCAGGTGTTGTGCCTCCTAATAAGTTTCCTGCTATTGTAATAGTGTCCCCAGTAGAGTATATGTTACCAAAATCCTTAACATCAACAGAGTATTCATTAAGCACAGTTGTACCATAAATTCTAGGACTTGTAACCCATATGATTGCACCACCTGAACCAGAATCGTCATAAACATACGGTGTTGTTAATCTTGCTGTTTTATAGAAATATATTTTAACATTTTTTAAGTACCCAGGAGTTAATGAACTATCATTGTAATTAAAGGTTACAATAACATTATTAGTTCCTGATTCAGTAGTAACTGCTGATATCGGTACTGTTGCCCCTTGTAAACTTGACCTAAATACAGTTGACGGTATACCTTCAGTAGTAAATTCTATAATGCTACCAAAAACTGATATTTGTGTAACTGTTATAGTGCAACTATTAGTTGGTGCAACTCCACCTAACGAAGCACCAGAAATAGTTATTACATCTCCTATTTGATAATTTAAACCGCCGCTGTTTAAATTAGCTGTGTAAACTCCATATGTATCTCCTGAAGAATAAAAATAAGGCGGCTCATCTTCATTTCCGTAGATCCATGCAAAAACATCAAATATAGCTCCTGTACCTCCTGCTGGTGCTACAGGTCCAGTAACCGAAGTATAAGGTAATGCTGTAGCTAATTTACTAGCATAACTTGCATCATTTCCAATACTATTGTAATCTGCTATATAAAACTGATTTGGCTCCCATACCTGCACTGTAGGTCTATAACTAGTCCTATCAAATTTTAAGAATGGCGTTATCTGTCTTGTTGGTGCATTACTTGATATCGGTGCTAATCTTGCACCAAGTGAAAGAATATGGTTATTGCTGTTGGTTCTAGCTTTGACAATACTCAATCTGTGTCTATCAGTTATTGCATTTATTTTAGATCCATAAAAAGCTATTGCAGTTGGCCTATCTTCGTTTGTGATAGTTACCTCAGGTTTATCCAATCCATATTCAATTAATCTGATGTAATAGTATTCTTTATCAATTAATCCTAAGATAGGAAGAGTGTTTTCTCCCTTTCTATATTGTAATAAATCACCAGTTTCAAATAATTTAAATGGTACATTTATTGTATAGTTTGTAAAATTTACATCTGTAGAGTTAAACTTATGTTCAATCGCAGGTTCTACTATTAATTCAGGTAATACTTTATACCCTTCACCTGAATTTGATACAGTAATTGCCACTACCTCTCCGCCGGATAATTGAGCTTTTAGTGCTGCTTGTACTTTAGGGGCAGGGAACACCGAGGTGTCTACATATGTTATAATATTAGGAGGTTCTGTGTAGGCTCTGCCAGAATAAAGCACACTAACAGCAGGAAGGTCTATAAAAATTTTAGATCCAGGCATGTGATCAATAACTTCAGTATCAAGTGCGCCTCTTGTTAGACCTGATAATATTCCTGCATCTCTATCGACATTAGTGTAACCAATAAATTCGTCATCAATTTTGATGACACCAATAACTGGATAACCAAATGCGTTATCAACAACTATAATTTTTGTTGCTACAGGCACATATTCTTTTAATAAGCCAATAAAGTAATTTGGTCTTCCCTCTAGTTTTACTCCATAGTTATTAAACCATTGGTTGTACTGAGGTTTTTGCCATATTGCATCAGTTGACTGATACTGAGAAGGCAATAACGAATCATTGAAAACTAATTCAGGTGTTACAAAAGAATTTAAAGTTTCATTCCACTGTGCCGGTAAATCAAAATCTGTGATATCTCCGTCATATAAGTTAGTTTTAGTATATTTCAAACTAAATTCTTTAAGTTTTACTCTGTACGGCTTAACTTCATTAATGTATCCAAATAGAAAATCTTCGTTATCACGTTGGAAATTTTTAGTTTGTTCTAGTTCTCTTAACGTATGGTCTACATCTAAGAATGAAGTTTTATTTAACCAAGGTAAGTAATTTCCGAATTGATCGCTTTCCGTAATAATATACTGGAATAATAAAATTAATCCTTGATTTCTATAGATTAATAAATCATCAGTAAACACTTCTTCGTTTAGTCCACGGATTATATAATAGGTTTCTAGTGACGGGAAACTATCATATACATCATTATCAAAGAAACTATCACCAAATCCAATACCATTAATAGTATAATCCCAAAGAGAATTTTTTATTTGTATTGTACCTAATTCTAATCCTATTCTATTCCAACCATTATTTCTATAAATGTATACTTCACGTTTGCCATTGCTATTTGAATTAACTCCTGCTATCATATTTTCGAAAGTAGTTAACTTGTCTAAATCATAATATTTTGGCACATCTATGTCTGTGCGTGTTGCATCAGAATAACCTTGTTCCCACCAATTAACATATTCCCAGTAATCATTAGTGTCAAAATTATCACCTGATAATGTGAAAAATGCCGGAGCATTTGCTCCTGTAAGAGCTACACCACCTAAAGATAAGAAACTAGGATTTTTTAATTCTGTGATAGGATACTTTAACATAATCCCATTTGCAAATTCACAATAGTTTTGCAATGCTGTTAATCTATTATAGAAAAAGCTTTGATTAGGTCTAAGGCTCGTGCCTGTTTGTAAAAGTTTAGGTAAGAAAGGATTAGGGACAGCCTGACCTTGAGCATCGACACCAGCAAAGCTATCTAATAATTTTTGATATAAGCCATCAGGTCTAACAAGATTATTGTATAATGTAGGTAATCCAGGTAAGAAATCTTCTGCGTATCCGTCTCTGATTAATTTAAATTCAGTGTGTGCTACATCATCACCTGTACTTGATTTAAAGCCTAAATGTAAACTTGTAAAATTAGAACTTATATATTCATAGACATTATAAAGTCCGAAAACGTTTTGTTTTAGCGGAGCTAAGAATGCAATACCTGATGATATTGGGTTAGCAATGTAGGCGGAAACGATATTATCTGAAAGTGTTTTGTTTCTACCTATAACTGTACCAACATTTTTTACCCAATAGTAATATCGTGTTACTATAGTGCCACCGTCAACAACTTCATAGAGTGTTGTATAACTATCAATGTCATACACCGATCCTATTCCTACATAATTAATAGGTGTTACATCACTTTCAATCCAAGTATATACTGATACTACGCTACCAGGAAATACGGATCCCCAATATTTACTGTTATACAATGTATCATTTTGGTGATAATCAATGAACTTTGTCTGAGATGTGTCAAACCATAACTTACCAATATATTCTTGTCCCCAAACTACTTTTCCTGTAGTGGAATTATTATATCCTGCAGGATCAACACTTGAAATATAATCAAGATTTTCTCTTACTGCTCCTAATAGTTTACCTTGTAATGGATCAATATAATCTAAATTTACAATAGTTAAATTATTCAAATTGTTGTAAATTGACACAACATGAAGTTTTTCAATGTCTACAGTTTGTTCTGGGCTTCTATAAACAGACCAATTTGATTTAGTAACATCATTTCTAAAAATGTTTACTCTACCATTCTGACTGCCTGTTAAGTAAGTAGGGGAACCAATAAGCACGTTATAATTATTAAATGCTATATTATTTCCATAATATGGTGCATTTCCTAAAGTTGTTGTCGTGTCATTTAAAAGTTGTGCTAATACAAATTTTCCAATGTTATCGATGCTTTCATTATATGCACCTAAATAATCATATAGGTATGCTGATCCTGCATCTACAACGACATCTATAAATGAAGTGAAGTTATTATCAAATATAGTATCATTAGTATAATCTTCATCATCTGTAAAATCAAAAGTAGTTTGCGTATATCTATTACTTGTAGGCGCGGTTACTACGAATGAATTTAATTCATTAAATTTAATTGCAGTTCCATATTGTGTTGCATTTTGTAAATTAGGATCATGCAATTCTTGTGTTTTAGTGTAATACGTTATGCCCAAACTAGCAAAATCTGCTTGAACAAAGACTGTTAGATTTAATTTGTCACCTGATAAATTTAAATTTTGATTAATTAATTGTATTATTAATTTATTATCATCGGTTTTAGAAGCCTGTACATTTGGAATATTTGCTTCATTTATTGCGGTAATTGCTGTATCTATACCGGTACTCGGCAAGGTTACCATAAAGCTGTTGATTAAAACATTTATTGAAGTTGATAAGGTGTATACGCTTGACCCTGTAATTATTCCGAATTTTTTACCAGCGTTTGTATATCTATAAACACTTCCTTCTGTGCCTGTACTATTAACTATGTCGAATGGGGAACCAATTAGTAATTCGTTACCTGCATTGTTTGCGTCTAATCCTTGACCGTATAGAATTCCTACTCTAGGACTAGCAACTTCAGTGTGTCCAACCAAAGTTTGAGATAGAACAAAGTCATTACCTTCAACTGTTATTAAATCTCCTGCACTAATTTTAACATTTATTGTTAGTACATTAGACGCTACAGAATAACTGCTTGAAGGTAAAATGTCTCCATTTAAAAATACTGTGATAGAATTAACTGGGGTCCAAGCTAATGTAAAATCAGTTGGTAGTGTTTGAATTGCAGTAAATCTACTTTCAAATGTTTGCTTAATTCTGTCGTAAATGTAAACAGCTCCGGTGTCTGTTACCGCACTAAAATCTTGATTAGGTGCGCTTACAAATAGTTGAGTAGCATTGCTATTTGTTGCAATATTTTTACCAAAATTTGTAGCTGACCCTGATCCAGTGATAGTAGCTACACTAGTGTAATTGTAGTATGCTCTATAGACTGCAGTGCCTGCCGCAACACCTGCAAAAAAGTAACCATCAATTGTAAATGTTGTTCTATTAGACGAAACATTATATTCACCGGTTATAACTTTATAAGTTTGAGCAGTATCAGCATTAGAAAAACTAACCATTTGTCCTTCTAATAATAACGATCTTCTGTCACCACTTACAGTAAATTGTGTACCATTCTGTTGTATAGCTGTTACTAAAGAATAACCTATACTTGTGTAGGTTAAATACGTATTTTTTCTATATACAAATACTTGTCTAGTTGAACCCTTTCCAACAAAGAAATAGTTGCAATCATCAGACATAACAACTTTGTCTGTGACTCCACTTATGCTAAATGAATTCTGTAATGCAACTGCCTCTATTTTATTTGTTTGCACAAGTTCGTAGACATAAACTCTACTTGTTGATGCAGATTTTAAAACTGTTAGGAAGTTTTGTTGCTTGTCCATACTAGCACCAAACCCAACTGGGCTTGATGATAAGGTTATAGTTTCTTCAAGATTCCAAAAATTTATATTAGGAACGTACTTGTATCGATACACATTTCCAGCACCAGAATCTGCTAAGAAATATCCTAAATTAGCATCGTAAGCAACACTGCTACCAAACGTAGTAGTTGGTGTTGGTTTACTAAAAGAAGTTGCTCCTACATAATTGATTGCTTTTCTATATACTGCCCATGTACCATCTGTGTTTTCATCTACCCAAACAGTGCTTTTAACAAATTCTGTATCAAGTAAATTTAAAGTTGATATATCTTTTGGTGAATTTACTCGTTGATTCTGTAGCTTAGCTACGATTCCACTAGATTCAACATTTGATATAGAAAGAGGTAAACTTAAATCAATAACTATAGAATTTATACTATTGATTTTAATTACAATATAAAATCCATCGACAAAGTTTGAATAATTTAAAATCAGTATTACATCATTTACTGTTAACCCATGTGGCTTGTCAAAAAACACGGTACACGTATTATTTAAATTGTTAACAACATTAGTTAATGTTACAAACGAATTCGAATTACCCAATGAAACAGTTGCATATGCTTTCCAGTCTCCCTTAAAATCTGCTATCCATATGTACTCATTTTTGTAAATGTCATATATGGAAACTGAATTTTGATTTAAGGTAGTGACTTTATATGAATGTGCTTTTACGTCATCAAAATTTACATAACCTGCTGATGGCAACTGGTTCATTTTGTAAGACGGTAATAACGGTAATATTCTTACGTCTTGTGGAACTCTACCATAATTTGACAGTCCATATATAGGTATCTCTTGCATTGAACCTGGTTCACCTATACCGTTTATAATACTTACGATAGCAGGATTACCATTTAATTTCTGTTCTTCTAACTTAAACTCAATGAAGTTTTGATTTAAAAGACCGCCATAATTGCCAATATTAATCGCCCAATTTTCATACGTGGTGTAATTTATTCCGCCTGTTTGTAGTGTAATATTCTGTATCGCTGACGTAGCTTGTTTGCTACCCTTTTCAACGATCATAGTTTTATAAAGATTAACCTGAGAAATGTCATCTAAATTAGCAGCAGCTAAATAATTTCTTGGTCTGTATCCAATTAGAGAAAAGGCTAATAGGTCTGCATCGTTTTCTAAATTGGCTTTATATGAATCATAATATAATGTACTTTCAAAGGCTCTGCTACTTGCATTAGGCAATAATCCTTTTTGTATATCTTCATAATCCACTTTAGTCCAAAGCCCTTGTTGGAAAGTATCGGCAGGTTGTATAACTTCATTAGCTGCGTAATAATTATTTTTATATTTTACAATAACACCTTTAGTATATTTTACATTTGATTGCCATTCTAAGATATTATCTTGATTTAAAATAAATCCTTTAGTATCAACTGTGCCGTCCCATGTTGCTGTTTTAGAGCCTTTTAACAATATACGATATTGTCTTAATCCTGTGTTAGGATCATATATTAAATCATTGAATAATGTAGCATTGTCAAATATAATAGCATGTTCGATGTTGCTTAAATTTGCATTAAAGTACGAAACGGTATCATCAACTTTTAATGGAACAGCAGAAAATTCAACTCCGTTACGAATTACTGACATATCCTTTATTTGTATTGGTATTAAATTTTGATTCAATACATAGTTTTGATCTTGAATAGTTAACGGTTGTACAATTGCATTTTCTTTAGAAATTACAATTTTCTGAGCTAATGGATTTATATTTAATATAGATCCTGATTCCCAACCTGCTTGTACCCAAGCAAGAACTTCTTGAATCATTTGATTCCAATTTAAAAGTAAATTGTTTTCAACCTGATCAAATAAAAGTCCCTGTGTACCTAAATAATTTCCATAGGCGTTAATAAATTCTGATAGTGCCTGAGGTGTATTAAATTCAGTGCTGTATGGCACAACAACTACTTTATCACTAAAGTTTTTAGAAAGTTTAACAGAAAGAGATCCAGATGTTATTGTATTGTACTTTCCATTTACTATGGGGGCTGAGGCTTTAAAATATATCTTATTTTGACTATTACCAAAAACTTGATATCCAGTTTCAGTTTTCTGAATTATAACAGAACTGTATGTTATGGTGTCAAATGGTTGATTTTCATGTAATATTACTCTGTAACTCTCGTCAGGAATCAACAAACTATTATTTTTACTATTTGGAGATCCTTTATCAACATAAAATTTAAGTAAATCTTTATCACTAAATCCTGCTACTCTATATACCAATCTAACATCTAAGTTGTTTAGGTAGTCGGTTAAAATGTCATAACCTGAATTACCATTACTTTGAACATAATCTACTACCCAATTTAAATAACTATGCTGGGCGTTACCGCTGCCGTAAACAACCGCTCCTATAGTGCTGAATCTGAATTTGTCATTTAGTAAGTATTGATTAAACTCTGTATTAAACTTATAAGTGTCTAGATTTTCCCCTAATGCGAAGAACTTAGCTGGCTTACACAACGCTAGTAATTTCACTAAATCAAATGGCCATGAACTGCTTTTTAAATAGCTGTATTCTGCAGGTCCCCAATCGCCAACTTTCCATTGTGTTTGGAATGTTAGCTGATCATAATTACCAATAACAGAATTCATAGGATCAACTAGATTTCCTAAATCATCTACAGGTAAAACTTGTAATAGACCAGGTCTCTTTCTAGATTCGATTATAATAGGATCTCCGTTATTATAATCGTATCCATTTTCCATATCAGTCCATAGCACCAAGTTATTCTTAGTATAAGGAGCTGCACCATAATAACTATCCCACCAAACTGGCTTGTTAGTATATCCAATCATTTCCCAAGGAGTACTATTGGGGGTAGTAGTATCAAAGAACCAATTATATAATCCTCTCCAATTACCTCTTTTTACGATTGTATTATCTAATCTGTTCGTAGCTTGATAGTAATTGTAGGTGTAAGCATTATTAGTAAGGTAATACTGTGACTTATAGTCTATTCTATTTTGGCCTATCCAGTTTAAAAATGATAAAGAGTATAGTTGTAAAATTTCATCATAATTGTAATTTGTTGATCTGAATTGTCCAGGTAATACTTCATCACTTGAAATAGGAATCTTGCTGCTTACTTTTAAATTGTTATAAATTCTACATTCAAATTCAAATATAACCTGATCTCTGTAGTCATTCAAATATCCATTTGTATAATTTCCATATAATCTAGTTAACGAACCGTCATGTCCTTTAATAAACCAAGCAGGATTAATATAAGAGGTATCATAAACTATTTCAGGAATAGTTGCAGGATAGAATCCTAATTTGGTTGGTGTGTTTGGTACGTAGCTTCCATAAGTTTGATTGTACTCGTTGACTATTATTATATCACCTGCAATTAAATCAGTATAAAGAGTAACTAATGGAGCGTCTGCGCTTACCAAATAATCTACATCTTTAATAAGTTGTCTTTCAAATACTAATCCATTTTCTGTTCTTTGTAGGTATAATAATACCCCATCATAATTTGCTGAAGTGAAATCATAAATTTTACTTAATGTGAACTGTGCCTGTAGAACATCCGCATTAAATGTATATCTATTGGTTATGTAGGCTCCGCGACTCGGTAGCATATCTGACCAAAAGAATGAATTATTTTGAGCCTTGAATGATGTTATTTCATTAATAGCGTTATCTAAAATAACCGAAGCTATTTGATAGCTTTCATAAGGAGTTTTATTTACTACATCAATAAGTAAATTTTTAAATTTAATGTATTCGGTTGAACTAAAATTTAAAGAATCAATTAAATTAAAATTCGCATTTTTTAACAAAGCTCCAGTAAGAGATAACGGAGCACTGTTTTGAATTATCTTACTACCGTATTTTACTAGATTTGGTAAATCTCTGTAATTGTTAGATCCAAAAATTTGACCTACTATTCGTTTACTGTTTGTACAAATACTTAAGTAATGATTTTTTATATCACCTAAATTTAAATTTGAGATTTGTGCATTAAAAATATTATTTTCTAAGTTAGTAGGTATAGTAAAATAAGCAGTTTTGCTTACTGAGTTACTATAAATTAAAACTTCGATTGGTGTTTCTAATATTGGATTTGCATTTAACGTCACAATTGTAGAATTGTTTTCAACTGTAAAAGTAAAATCACTGTCGAATAGAAGATTGTCACCTACGTAAACTTTAACCACTGGCCATGCAGTAGAGTCAGTCGAATTGGCAGGCACATCACAAATAAAAATAGCATTTCCGTTTTGCGGAATATAATTAAAGGTGAATGCTTGATATTGAATACTTTCAGAAATCGCAGTTTGCCAACCTAGTTGTCTAGTATATTCTTCCCTAGAAGTAAAAATATATGGATAGCCTTGATTAACGTTTTGTACTGTAGGATTTCCATTTAATACATATGTAAACTGGTCTGTGTTAAATGATACATTAAATTGGATATCACCTACGTTATCCACAGAGCTATATTTTAACGGGAAACCTAACACTGTATCATTATTTCCTGTTCCTGTTGCGTACTGAAATAATGACGATCCTATAAAGCTGCTACTAGCGTAATAGTCTGTATCACCAAAACTTAGTCCATTATTGTCAAAAACATCAAATAAAGGTGGCTGATTTACTGTAGTTTTAAGTTGTCCTTGTATCCAATTTATTCCATCAAACCAATAACTGAAGCCTTTTCTATTTTCTCCAAGCAACACTACGATCTGATCATAATTTTGAATATCACCGTCAGCTATTTTAGTTAATGTAATTATAGGTGGTGATTGAGATAGTAATACATTTCCTGTTCCGTTATCTAGTTGAATGAAAGAAGATAGATTAGGATCAGTGCTTAACCGTATTGAAGTCGAATTTGGTTTATCGTAAACATAATATTTTGTAAAGGCTGTTAAATTACCTATATCCTGATTTAACGATACTAAACTACCAACAACAAACTTTGTTGAATCTGTTACTGTCACTCTGTCATTCGATGCAGTAGTAACACTTGCTATAGTCGATGTTTGATTAGCAATTGAGGTTGAAACAAAATTGACGCGGAATATTTTATTTTTAATATTAGTGTCAGTATCAGCAGAAAAAATTACCTTACATCCATCAAAAAGTCCAAAACTTGATCCATCTGGATAATATTGCAATTGATTTGCTACTTGAGTGAATGCGTCGGTAGCGGTTACATCAAAATAATCAACCGGACCTTTAGCCTCTGTGCCTAAATTAAATAATTTTAAATTTGGATAAAATTCAATAATTGGTCTTTTTGCTCTTGCCTCTTTACTGTTTATGATATTAAGTAAATTAGTACTATTAGTATGCTTTATTGTTTCCTGTATTACTTGAGCGTGAAACCATCTATTACCACGTGACCATGCATTTAAATTAGTTGCTGCTCTATTAATAGTAATATAATCCGGTGTTATAGGCGATTCAACAATATCAGAATAAGGTGCAGTATCATATGGTGAAGCATCATATGGTTCATACACACTTTGTGAATAAGATTCGGGTGTTACTAGTAAGGAGCTAGGTATTAATTTTATTCCTGTACCAACACCCTCAACATAATACTGATCGGTCTTATATTTTTCAGGAATGACATCTCCTGAAAAATTAATTTTTAATCCATTCGTAAATTTAACATTATTCGGTGATGTGTAACTTAGTTTACCTAAAATTTCTGTCTCTACGTTGATGAAGTTGGCAGTGTTACTGTCAACAATTTTTATCACTCCGAACTTTCTAAGATTAGAGCTATCTTGATAATACAAAACATCTAATGGAGCTGTTAATTCAGGTATAAGTTGTATTTCTCCTGTGCTTAAACGAACTAATTTTTTGGATATATACTTATTTCCTGCTAACACAGTGATGTTTGTATTTTGCGGGATGACAGTTAAAGGAGAAAGATTAATTATTGGGTCTCCAGGAGTATCAGTTTGAATATAGTTTATTTTGAAAAAATACTGATTAACGTTTACTAAATCAGTAGAGTCGAATCCAAACGGTGCTATAGTATCATTATCAAATCCATACTCATCAAAGAAGGTGTCCACTGATGCATTTTGTAATGCAGGTGCTCCAAAAAATATTAAAGTTTTATCAAGTAAATTTGTTGCACCGTCGATACTACCAATAGTACTTAATCTTTGACCGTGTATACCGCTAAATGGTTGATCACTGACAAGGTCAGTATTAACATTACCTTGATAGTTTTGATTCTGTTGCGCATCTGAATTAGGAACTTGGAATGTAATTACACCCTCAGAAGTTCCGTTATTTTCAACTCCAAAAATATCCCTAGTACCAACGTTTGGTCTGTTTGGTACGGTTCCAGATAAACCTGGCTCTGTTTGAATCCAAAACTTAGATGTTTGATCTACGTTAAAATAATACGTGCCGCCTCGAAGCAGTGTAATGGTAGGATTAAATTCTTCTATTTCAAAATTATCTTGTACAAATAAAAATTCATTAGTTTGACTCACTACATCAAAAAATGAAGTTAGGTTAATCGGTAATGGTTCTATGTTAACTACGTCAGGACCAAAAGGTAACCAGTAATACTGGCTGTAGTTAGATATTTTGTCAAGGTTTGTAAAGCTATCCCAACTATAGAACTGGTTATCAAATAAAAGTGAGTTATTTGTTACTGGTGCTCCTTGTAATTTTAGAGCATCAATCATTTCGGGGTAGCTAATAAAATCTAAAGCGGTAGTTGTGTCTTTCTTTTTAAATACAACCGCTGGTTCTAATTGATAATCTGTTCTTGTTTTATTAATTTCAGGTATATAATATGAATTAGGAGTAAGACCATATTCAAATCGTCTGCCGATATAACCTTGAAGTTTTTCTAAATCTTGTTGTTGTACAAGTTGATCCAACGTGGCGGATAAGAAATTTTCATTAGGTGTTGTCTTAAAAATTTCTGGAAGAAAATCAATTGTTCTTACTTTTGCTACCATATCTTTTTCTCATTAAGGTTGTAATTGTTCAGGGGTAATTGCTGAAATTATAATAATATCATTTGATTGTGCGCCGTTTACAAAAATTTCATAAGGCGCACATCTTATCTCGTATAAATCACCAAACGTAAGTGATGGATCTTTTGGAACTAAAATAGCCGAACTTATTAGACCATTTAAATTTGAATGCAAGTAAGCACTCAATTCGCTAAAGAAGAACGTATCTCCAAAATCCCAATTATCAATACTAAAGTAATTATTCATCGCTGTTATCACAGCAGAACGAACCTCACTATCACTTGCTGTAGTTAAACTAGATTTAATCACCTTAATAGTAGCTTGAAGTTGCGGAGCTGCTTTATCACCAAAAAGAGGTTTGAAAGTAACGCTATTGAAAACGACAGTATCACTCATCATTTTATAATCGTTGACTTTATTATACTCTTGTGTTAATTGTTCTACTGTAGGTTTAGCCGGTTCTGAAATAGTACCAGTTGTATCTTTAATCCAATTTGTGTATGAATTATAATAGGCTAAAGTAACAACATATAAATCTATAATATTTGTTGTACCTGGATCTATTCGTGTCGTATTATTACTTAGATGATTATATTGGAAGAATAAACTTTGTCTGCCTGTCAAAGCAATATAATTAGTAACTTGTACCAAATTAACTATGTTCTGAGAAGTAGAATCCTCAAAAGATTTGTAAAATTTGTTTTCACTAAATGCATAAAAAACCTGACCTACTGGATATTCATACTTCACAACTTCAACATCATTTTTGTTTGCATAACTGTAATTTATTAAATTAGGTTCAGTTAATCCATTTTTTGTCAAATAATTTATGTCTGTTATTGTTTCAATAAAAACAAAAAATCCAGTATTAGTAGATCCAAAAGTATAACCTGTAATTGTACTGAAAAAGTCCGGATCTTCTATCAGAGAAGAATTTTTTGCATCTAAACTGCTTATCTCAATCGCATAATCATCGGGATAACCATCAGCTTCAACCGTCTGTCCAACCACATTCAATCTAAAATCTTCGCCTAATATAGATAATGAATTTGGTGTAGTATTTGTCTTAAGTACTTTTACAGCATCATATGCTATAGTTCCAGAAAGAGGATCAAAAATAATTTTTTCAGAATCAAAAGTAAATCTTGTATTCTTTACACTTCCGAAATAATAAGTGATAGCTTTACTTGTAATTCTATAAGAGCCTCCACCTAAACTTTCGAACTTAACTAGAGCATCCGATCTGTTATAATCACCTACAAACCAACGATCAACATTAATTGGTAAATTATTTACGTAGTATAACGAAAAACTTTGTAAATTTTCAAAATAATCTAATACTAATTGTAATATTGGATTAGGTAATATATTATCGAAAACAGGAATAATTGTTTGAAGAATGGCTCCAGTAGCTACAAATCTACTTAAACTTACTGGTCCTAATCCATTATATAAATTACCTTCACCGCCGTTAAATCCATCATCAACTACATTCAGTACGTTGACCCACATAAAAGTATTATTTGGAGAAGGAGCTGCTCCGGCAACTAATCTATCATTCAAAAAATAATATCCAGAAGGTGCAACAAATTTTAATAGTGCACCAGCTGTACAATATTTCATATTATATGCATTATAAATTCCTGCAGCGACAGGTCCATTAGAATTTTCAAAATAACCAGTAACTAACGTACCGTCATAGCTTGTTTGATTCCAAGTTGTAATGCCGTCACCAGATGCAACATTAATAGGATATCTATTGCAAGTTATAACATAGTATTGATATAAATTTCTGTTAGAAATAATTTCTAAAATTTGATTACTGAATAATCGGTTAGCTGAACCAGATGCTTCATTAGTATTGAAATCATAAAATTTGTCATTGGTGTTAAAATATAATGCACCATCATCTGCGAAACTTGTTGTGCTTGAATATTTTCCAGTAGGGTCTAGTAAATCAAAATTTCTAGAAATTCCTATAGAACTTCTATTAAGAGCTTTAGTCTTAATAATTGAACTGTACAGAGTGTATGGGAAATTATTATAATCTTCCCCGTTCACCATTCTATTCTGTGCATAAAAATGCACAGGTGCTTTTGCCTTAATGTCAGGAATTGATTCTCTTGATTGTGCATTGTTAACAGGTTGAGTTAGTTCAACTGTCATTGTTAGCGTTTCAATTCTGTTAAACTTACTCACATAGCTAAACGTTAATGTGGTGTTTGTCAACTCAGCAGGGTCAATAGAATATTGTAATCCATTACTTGATCTTACATATGATCTAAATGATCCAACAGGAATTTCACTAAAGACACCATCACCAAATATATAATTCACTTGATCATTAAATCTTGAGGTTACAGAAAATACTGCCTTTCTTGAATTTTCTTCTCTTAAATAGGTGTTCGCATAAAGATTATCAACCTGTACCCAATTTAGTAATTGGTTAGTAGTAGAATCTATTTTATATAACCAAGTATCAGTGTTATTAATACCCTGTATCTCTCCAATCGGAATAGATTGATTTGCAATTTGTTGATTCAGTGTAAAATCGTAATTAATAAGTGAACCCTGTTTGAAATACAAGAAGAACCCTGTGTTCAAACTACCATACCCTAATTTGTCATTTCTGTATAAAATATTAAAGGTGCCTTTTGGATTAGGTGGAATCTCATAAACATATGTTTCATTCAAACTTGTTGCACTCACACATTCAAAATTCATAGTTACCCCACCAACAGTAGCATTAAATGGTATTACGGGTAAAACTGTATTTGGAATACGCAGTGAGTATTCTTCAGTTTTAATATTTGAAATTTCTTGAATATTTCCTGGTCTTCCAATTCTCTGTGCGTCTACTAACGTGGCATTAATAATTGAATTGAATTGCTCTAACCAATTTGGGTTGGCTGGGTCATTCCAAAACACAGGAATTCCTCCTAATCCTAAACCATTGATGTCTGTAACATTTTCTGTTGTGGTTATACTTGTTATTTTTAAAAACCCCTGAGCTGCATTATTTCGTTTGGGGTTGTAGTTAACTAAATTGGCAAGTTTGATTACGCTATCTCTACGTTCTGCAGTGTCAATAAAATTTTCACGTGTATTTAGGTCATCCCTAAACGACACTGCTTGACCCATAAATGCAATAACGTCTAATAAAGCTATAAATTCACTACTTTCAACATAATCGTTAAATGTTTCAGGGTAGTACAGACGCAAATAATCTATGAAACTTTTTCTTAGAGTTTCATAATCATAGCTTTGAAAATTGGCTTGACTATAGGTTTTATATACTGTTTTCCAGTCGTTTACGCCAAAAATTGTTGCTTGTCTTGAACTTGTAGCCATACGTTTTATCTCTTTTTAATATTTATCTTAACTGAAAATGCGCTATTTTCAACGGTTATTTGCTGATACTGTGCCACTACCTCTATCAAAATTCAGTTGTAATAGTTGAACTTTATTCTGAGGAGATATTGCCATCTCAATTTCTGTTAAAAATCCATTTTCATACGGGTATGTATTAATCGCATTTAATATGATTCTAGGATCCTGAGATGCGATCCGTCTTATTTCGTTATCAATTTGAATTTGAATCTCAGGAATATTTGGTTCAAATATGTATGTCCAAATTGAAGTTCCATATGCAGGATTACCTACTTTTTGTCCTTGGGGTGTGTTTAAAGCATTCAAAAAATCAACTATCACAAGTTGATCGTCATATAGACTGAACTTTTTGTTTGGGAATACTGGAGCCACAATTGAACCAGGTCCTCCGCTTATTCCAGGTGGAATCACAGAAGGTTTCTTTGCATTTGTGAATAGAGTACTAAATCCTTTGTATATAACCATAATAATATCTCACTTAACTATATAATTCTGAGTAGGCAGCTTCAACTGCTGTTTCTAAAGACTCAACCTCTCGCACTGAATCTTTATAATCTCTTAGTGCATTTGTAGCTTGTAACGAATTGCTTCCATAAGTTGCTACTGCCTCTCTATACTTTATCCTGTTGTCTCTCCTCAAATTCACTTGAACGTCAAGTTCGGCACGTAAATCATTGTACTGCTCTAATACTTCAGCTTTAGGAGGTTTTGAATCTGTGCTATCTGAATAAGGTAAAGGAATTCTACTGTCATTGTAAATTTGTGAAGTAGCTTCTTTAATTGGTGCTCTATTAATTGTGTCTGTCGCTGCTGTTGGCATCTTAGTTGCAGTAGGACCATTTGAAGATATAGCTTTACTTGCGCTTTGTAGGCTTGCTAATTCATCTGATGGCACATTAGACACTGCAGAATTTACTAATCCACTAGTTGTCGCTTCTATTGAACTAGTTATTTCAGATGTGTTAACTGTCGTAGGAGGTGTGTAATATGATGAACTGACATTATTGCTAATAGCATTGTCGCCACCGTACAATCCACCAACAATATCACCTGAGTTTTGAGTGTTTTGACTATTCAACGCAGATAAGTTCTGTGGTTTTCCAGCAGTTAATTTTGTATAACTACTCTTTATTGCACCAAACACGGTAGAAGCTGCGCCTACTATTGAGGAACCAATTGCTGCTCCAGTTGATATAATAGAAGAAACCATTGAACCAACTGGACTTAATAATTTTTCAGCCATATTTGCAGCGTAATTACCAGCTGAAATTGTTGATGCTATTGCTCCATTATTATTTTGTGCTGTAGGAGTTACATTAGAACCTGACGCTCCGTTTACATATGAAGTTACTGATCCTACGCCAAACGCTGCAACACCATTTACTAATCCTGCAATCTGAGTGGGACTTTCATTGCCCCTTATAACACCAGTGCTTTGTAATTTGTCAAATCCTTGATCCATCAATGAAACTTGGTTATTAGTTTGAGCATTTGCATTTTTATTATATGCTGCTACAGATGTTATTCCATCTTTACCTGTAAAAACATTTGTAGGCATTGCTTTATCAAGTGGTACACCTTTAGCAACTAATGAATTTACTACAGTACTTGATCCCGGTTTTATTGAACCTGCTTCTTCCATTTGATTAGGCGAATGCCCTAACTTACCCAACACTGCTTGCTTTGTACCATTTATATCAGTTACTACTCCGCCTCCTGCTAAAGCAGCAGGCCCCTTAACTGAATCAGTTCCGGCTGAAACCGCAGCCTGAGATACTGCTGCTGAGGTTGTATTCTTGTCAAAATTTCCTTTAACTGATTTGTTATTGGGAACGGTTGCAGCTACAGAAGGACTTGTAACTTTTACTGGAGTATTTGCTGTTGATGCATTAGCTGATTGAAGTTCAGCGGATGGTTGTGATGGGAAATTGCCGGCGGCAGTTTCATCTATTTTAACATCTACTCCTTTATTTGCATCTGTCCATGGTGTGTGAGCAGGCACACGTGAATTTATACTAGGTAATTTAGATGGCGCAGGTACCCAACCTTGTGTATTATCAAAAAAGGTATCCGAATGTTGTACAACAGAAATAGGTTTCACTTCGGCAGGCACCGTTGATGAACTACCTGTGTTCAAATTAATTTTACTACCATTAATGTAAGTTACGGCATCACTTTTAAATGAAGAATTACTTTTAGATAAAAAACTCATCGACTGATCGACTTTAACTGTATGATTTTTTACAGTTTGCTGACTATAATTTTCACCAACACGAACATTGGTATTTTTATCACTATTGATGTTTAATTCCTCTGCAAAAATGTTTAATTGTTTTTTCGCATTGATGTTTATGTTGTTATCAGCGTGTAAATTTAAATCACCTTTAGTTCTAACATTAAAGCTGTTTGTAGCGTAAATATCAACTGTTCCCTCTTTACCTAACTCAACATAACTTTGTCCATTGCTATGAATTATAAAAAGTGTTTGTCCGTCATCACTCATTGTAATTTGATGTCCTGATGCGCTGCGCAATCTAATCAAATTATTTTGACCAAAAAAATCACCATCATCAAATACAAGTGTGTGTCCACCTCTACGACTAACCAGTTTAGCTTGTTCGGCAGAACTAGAATCTAAATTCTTTGAAGCTTCTACTTCATTTGTTCCGGTAACTCCTTTATATATGGGTCTACCTGGAGTTGAAATTCCAAACACTTGAGAAGGACTTTCTCTTGTAGAACTACTAGTGATTGTTCCCCTAATTGGATCACGTATAAGTCCTTGCTGCCAAAATTGTGCAGCCACTATCTTATGTACAGGTTTAGCTTGATCGTAAAAAGTTGGAGTGTTGTACAACTGATTATTTTGTACATTCATTTCAACTGTAGGCAAGTTACTTGCACCACCAAACTTTTCTGCCTCAGCTTTTTCCATTATTACATCGTTTGTACTTCCTACAGCAGGAACCATATGAGTTATACCAGGCTGTGGGATACAACCTATATAATAACCAAAATCTTTTTTACCATATAAGAATAAACATACAACCTCAGATCCTATGTCAGGTGATGTAGCCCAAAAACCATAGCTGGTTGGATTTTCTAAGAAAGTACCATAAGAAGAATTATTATTGTTATTAGGTGCATAGTCACCTGAGAGAAAACCATAAAAGGGAGATAGATAACTAACTGTTACCCATGAATTAGAATCATTGGGATCTGTTGGTCCGAAATCTGCGATGTAAACGTCTATCCTTCCTGTACGTATAGTATCAACATTTCGTTTAACTATACCCTTTACTGCAAAAGGATAAGAAATTGATCCTCCCGGATTTAACTTGTATTGTTCGGTAGTACCAGATGTTTTTATAATATTATCCATTGCGTGCCTTTAAACTGCTCTTCCTTCTTGATTGGTGCTAATAAACTCATTCACTAAATTAGTTGATTGTATTGAATCGTCATCAACCACTGATGCACTATAAAATGCTGCTTGTTGATTAAATGCAACTGAAACGTTAGCTCCAACAGTAGATGCTTCGGGAGTAGCTGAGTTATTTGTAAGAGTTGTAACTACCGACTGTTGTGTTTGTTCCCATGTAGGGGCGGCAGTTACTTCTTGTGTTTGTGCTGACACACTAGTTGGAGAGTCTTGGCTACTAAAACCAGAGATGTTTGTACCTAATTGTTCAGCTTGACTGTTAGTAGTTTCTCTTCCTTGAACACCTACTGCACTTTTTGTTTTAACATTAGGATCACTAAATAATACCAAATCCAAATCTTGTGTAAATCTTCCTTTACTTAGTGAACTAGTTGCACTTAAAACCATATAAACTAAACCGGTAACATTTTGCTCACCATTCAGTGAATTTTGAGGAGTTGAATCAGTATCGTAAAACGTAATATTTTTATTGATGTTCAACAAACCAGTATCAATGTTATAATCCAATCCTTCATAGAAATTTATTTCAATAAAAATTTGTCCTCCCAAAGGATTAATTTGTAGATTATCATTGTATGCAGCTTCTCTAGGTGTGCTTGCATTTTTAGCAGTTCCTATGCTCGTCATGAGATAGTCAGGATCACCCATTATTTGTAGCTTAGCTTTTATTTGATCACCTGGGCTATATAAATTTGTTTTTATAGAACCAACTGGAATACCGGCTTTACTTTGGTATGTTTCCGATCCAACATTTTTTGTTGCTGGAACTACAGGTGTATTCCCTACACCGTCATTGGGTTTCTGTTTTTGATCATCTGATGCTCCTGGTAGAAAATATAATGCATTATAGCTAGTTTCAAAATTTAACACCTCGGTGTTGTTACCTGTAAAATAATAATTGTAAACCTTGTAAGGCCCATAATAATCTGATTTATTTTCCGGTGCTATAAATGTTGATTTTATATATGGAATTTTATAAGGAGAAACATAGTATGTAATATCAAAAACATAATCATTTCTTTTTGAATCATATGCTAATGGTTTAACAACTGGATTTATTGAAAACCAGTCAAGAATAATAGAACCGGTATCTCCTTGATTTGGTTTAGTTTCTAGTAGTCCATCTTCTGTGTAAACTGTATTTAGAGATTTTACGACATACTCACTTTGTAAAATTACATTGTCAATAAATTTTGTAATAGTCATGCCACCTGATACTGCTAATGTTCTTGTATTTGGATTATAAGTAAGATTTTTTTTAGTGTCTTTACCACTAATTTGGCTACTATTAGTATTAACGCCCATTCTAGTTTTTTCTTTAAGGTAACGTTCTTCAGTGCTTAACTTTGCAAATTTAATTTTATCATCAATTACAATTTTGTAGGTATTAGCATACTTTGCGTTTCCGTTTTTAACTAACTTTTGCTCTCTTTCATTCATTATTTGAATAATGCCTTTAGCATTTGGATCATCTGATTCAGATTGAGTACCGATTAAAACTTCACCTACAGTAGTACCTGATACTTGTCTATCTTCAGGAATTAGATTTCTTTTTACACCAAATGCTTCTTGAACTGACAACACAGTTGCTTTCATTGTATAGACTGTGCTTTTTCCATCAAGTCTAAATGAAAAATCGGTTACTGCGAGCGGAAAGAAACTAGCATTGCTACCAACTTTGTCTCCTATTGCACCTGAACCTTGTCTAGAAGAAAAACCAGATTCACCTCCGGGTATTACCTCTTTAATTGGATTACCTGCATCATCATATCCTAAGAAACTTATAGAAAGGACATAAAATTGTTTTATGCTATCTTTGTTTTCTTGTACTCCAGGTAAACCACTGTTTAAAGAAGCTTCTAATGCTCTTTGTTTCAATACACTTGTAAAACTAAAACCCATTGGCTCATAAATTTTAAATTCAAAATTTATTGAGTTGGTAGCCGACTCAGCTGCCTTTGTGTTACAAACCGTTTTAAAACTAAGGTCATCAATAAAGTATTCAGCGTTTTTGTTAATTCTAGGAGCTTCACTTTTATAAGGTGTGCCACCTGATTCGGCGACTGTATAAAATCCTTCATTAGTTCCTATGTACGTCATGCCTGATTCAATGAATCTAATATATGCTTCTGCAGTAACCATGTACAAAATAAGTTTATATGTAAAGGTTGCAAATTCACTTAAAGGATTTTTTGGTCTACCTTTATATAATGCCAGTAAATAATCGGGACCTACGTCGGCGGTTGCTGTTACAGGATTGGCTCCTACTGTTTCTCCTGCGGTAACATATCCATCATCTTGTACCTGATTTTGTTCTGCCATATTATATACCGTATGCTGATGTTAGAGTTTCTTGTTGTGGTAAATAAATACCTACTCCAGTTATAAAATCAAAAAGTGGATCCTGTAATCTATTTGGATTTCGTTGAGCGAAAACCCACCAAAGTGAGGGATTACCATAAAGGTCATACGCTAACAAATCAGGACGCAAATTATAAGTTGGTGTGATTTCCCAATATACGTCATCCGCTTTTTTAGGTAACGGTCTATCAATCATTATATCTAAAAATTGATTGTTATAAATGTCTGTTAAATGATACGGACTTGTTGACGGGTACAGCATTACCAAATTCCTCCTATATTAGATTTGCCTGCTCCAACTGACAATCTACCCGAAGCGTATTCCTTAAGACTAAATGCATTTGCCATAGCGTATCTTGATATAATAGGAATACAGCCTAATTGAATTTGTATTTTGGTTGGCACATATGTTGGATTAGAAACTGCTGCTATATTAAATTCTGGTCTTGACGATCTTGCTCCGGGTGTGAGTCCTGCATTTTTAAGCCTAAAGAAAGATGATAGTAACGTTCCTATAGAAGAACCACCTGATATATTTTTAGGTGTATTAGTTTGTTCCTTTATATTTTGTCCTCCCATATTGGCTATAACTCCTGCTTTGATGTAATCAACATCATTTGGTAAACTATAATTAAAGGAAGTAATTGCAACCGGATGGTAGTTAAATTGATATTGCCCAAAGCCCGAAAGATAGCACAAAGGCGGAGGAGTTCCCCTAATAGGGTTTAAATCTCCACCATAAAACATTTTAGTTACTGATTTAAAAAAATGTATTACTGCGAGTAAGTAATTTGCTTCATGTGTATCTTGTGCAGTAAAGTCTGCTGATATACTAATATCACCTACATTACTATTTTTATATTGGTAAATTCTATAATTAGTGTGCGCCAAATCTGTTGGTTCGTAGTTTGCACTGTATGACACAGAAACTTGCGGTACATAAGGAAATACAACTCCCTGAGTTACAAATAAAGGATTTAGTATGTGTCCAACACTTTCTCTCGCTTCAGGATCATTGTAAAGATACGTTGAACCAGGGGCTAAACTTATTCTGAATCTCCAATCTTGTTGTGCTAAAAATTGCGCTTGCTGCCTTTGTACTGATTGCTCTTGTGTTGTACGTAGTCCACCTAAATCTACTCCTGCAGCTGGTTGATCAAGCTGAGCTGGGTTTAGATTTAATGGTCTAGCAAATTCATTAACTGGTTCGTCGGTTACTGTTCGTTGTGCTTGTGATTGGAAATCATATCCGCTGCTTTCATTATTAACTGGTTCATCACCGACTGTTCTTAAAGGGGCAGGTACGGGAAAGTTTGCAGCAGTTACTAATGTACCGGATGGAGCAAAAAGTGTGGTATTAACATTTGTTGGGTTAGGATTTTGAATTAAAAATCCAATTGGAGACGGTTGATAATATCCTTGTTCTAAACTAGATATCCCTGCTTGATTAAAGAGTTGCGCCTGACTTAAATTGGGGCTGGATTGGCGTAATTCGTTATAAGCCTGTGCTTTAT
>Ga0209990_10000191_pt1 | contig 62651 bp, 47 predicted proteins | sample NOAtaG_6_FD_187304 | JGI IMG/M metagenome (GOLD analysis project Ga0209990, IMG submission 187304) | Freshwater lake microbial communities from Lake Erie, under a cyanobacterial bloom - NOAA_Erie_Diel5S_2200h metaG (SPAdes) (version 2) | ecosystem: Environmental > Aquatic > Freshwater > Lake ... | reverse complement strand
TGCTACAACAGTATTTGATGAAACTAAATTTATCGAAGAAATAGTATTTGCAGTAATCGTATTTGCATGAATTACAGCTGTGGCATTAAATAGTGTGTTAGCTTTGGCAAATGCAGAATTAGCATAGTCACCAGAAGTTACAGCTCTTTGGTCTGCGGTGTTAGCTGCTGCAAAGGCACCATTAGCATAACTTGAAGCTGAATTAGCTACACCAAATGCAGAATTAGCATATGAACCAGCACTTACACCTTTTTGATCAGCAGTATTGGCAGATGTAAAGGCACCGTTAGCATATGAACCAGCCGAGTTTGCTGCCTGATATGATGCACTACCATCATTTGTAATGAATGAAAGTGTACCTGAACCGTTTGTTGCAAGAACTTGTCCTGCACTACCATCAGTTGACGGTAAAATAAATGTTACGTTAGGTGAAATCGTAGCAGCAGGTTGTAATGTTACTGTACCTGATGTTGATCCTTTTAGAACTATTGAACTCATTTTTTATTCCTTTTTAGTTATCGATAACCCATTCAGCAGTTTCAGAAACAGTTACAACAACATTACTATTGATAGTAACAATGCCTCTGCTAACACCTCTGTAATTATTAGGTATAGTATAGTTTTGAGTAATTGTTAAACCACTAAGTGGTTCTAACATAATAGGGCTTGCATATGCAGTATTAGCAACTTCAAAAGCTGCATTAGCATAAACAGCACCTGAAATTGCTTGACCTAATTCTGATTCAATCGCAGAATCTATTTGTGATAATGTGGCTTTTCTTGTAGTACCTGATGTAGTATCATATACAACAAAAAGTGTAGTTGCTAAATTAGACGAAACATTATCTAATGCTGATAATTGTGGTATGGTTTTTGTTGCCATTTATTCTTCTCTTATTTTTAATCCGGTTTCGGTTATAATATAATTACCATTTGAATCAACCAAATACGTATAATTTAATTCTTCACTAGTTTGTTCTGTAAATCCAAACTCATCATCAGGTTCAGCATCAATTGGATTAGGTGTTATAATATATGACTGCACCAAATTGTATGTTGTTGTATTAGCCTGTAAGTATATATTGGTATTGGCCTGACGAATAACTTTACCAGTTTTAAGAATTGGCCAAATATATCCTTTTGCAGTAAACTCTAAGTCCCATGTAATTAAACGAGTACTCATCATATCGCCTTCATAATCTGTGATCGTATTTACAGAATTCAATATGATAGGCAAATCATATTTTTGATCCATTGTAGGAATAAAGTCTACAGTTACCGTAAAATCTGGTGTAAAGAATGGTAAAATCTGTTCTAATATCTGTGTACCATCTTCTGTATTCCGAACATAGATCGACATAGAAAAATTAAAATCATATGGTACAGGAACATACTGTCTATTGAAAGCCGTAGAAGTATTTGCAGAAAAGTTTTTTAGTGTTGTAATTTGTTTTCTGCTAGTATCATAACTTATACCTGTAAGATCAAATGAAATTCTCGGTACAACTGTTGCAACCGACTTGGTCAAATTGGGGTCAGCAGCCAGTCGTGTCATATATTTTTCTTTAGAACCATATGACAACGGCACTTTAAAAATTTCTTTTGGTGTATTGTTTACAAATCTTTGTACCTGTATATCATTAAACAAAGTACCAAAGGCAACAACCACCTTTCTTATTGTTCGATTATAATAAAAAGGGTTGTTTAACATTAATCACCACCAAATGGGTTTGTTTCTGTCCAATCTACAATTAAATCAGACTCAGTTTCTATACGATTATTATCTGCAATATCTTCAAATGCGGTATCAAAATTAACTTTATCATCTGTACTTGCCATTGTCCAAGATGCATTACTGTCTGCACCTTTTACACGAACATTGGCAACAAATGTACCTTGTGTTTTAATTACATCAAGCCATTGGCCTTGTTTCCATGTATGTGCAACTGCCTGAACACTTGCATTGGCCAAATCTGCACCTTGATATACTATTTCTCCTGGTGTAAATGTACCAGAACCCCCAGTTAATTGTACTGTAAGTCTTGTTCTCTTGTACAGGTCAAATACTTCATCATCAATCTCTTGTATACCTGTAGAAATAATTTCTTCAGAGAATACGTATTGTTTTAATTTTAGTGCATAGACATAAACATTACCGCCACGACCACGGCCTAAAGTATAATACATGGCCTGATCGTTTTCATGTTCTACAAATGTAATCTCAAAGAAGTTCCTCATGAGAGGAATGTAAACTAAATCTCCCTCTCTTGGTCGAGTTGGTGCTCTGTTTTCTTCTGGTATAATATCACCAAGAATAGGTGTTTGAAAGTTTGTGGCGCCTACAGTATACTTGAATCTGCGGCGAGAAACTAAGAATGTAATTTCATCACGAATTTCTAAACCAAATTTAGAAATAAAATCTTGTTCGCCATCCATACCTGTGACATTTTCAAGGTACATTTCAATTGGATGTGCTGAACGATATTGTTTTACTGTATCTTCACCATACAAATAATCTTCTGTTGCTCGACTGGATCTTGGCAGATAGTAAACATCCATGCCATAGATTCCCATAGCTTCAATCACTAAATCTTCAACAAGCAGTTGTTCATTGGTGATCTGCTCTTGTGGGAAAAGTTGGAAATAAAAGTTTGTAGCCACACATTATCCCATTATGAAGTCTGATGGCAGAACATTGTTTGCAATCATTTCTTCTTCTATCTTTGTAATTTCTTCAACTGCTTCATCATAAATTTCTTTACCATTTAATGTTACACCACCTGGCATTTGTATACCACCAAACTTTTTCATGTTCTCACCCCATTGTTTTTTGATAAGAGCGGTGGTATATCTTTTCATAAAACGATTGTCCCAAACATCTGAAAGTCCAGCAATCGTTGCTGTACCAGAAATGCCTTCTGTTGGTGTTTTTGTTAATTGTATTTCTGTTGGTGATAAAATTCTTTTGATTTGTAGATCAGTACCATTGACCGTTACAATATCACCTTCTAATAATTCCTGGTCAAATTTAGTATTTGTACCTGTAAGTGTATTGGCTGCATTTGTGGCCGATACTGAACCTGTAATTGACACGGTATCTGGATTCATTTTACGATAACATTCGATGACAACATATTCACCAACTGTCGCATCTCTTTCCCAATCAATGTCAAGATGGAGTTTGTTTTGGTGACGATTGAAACGAAACTGTGGAGTACCTGAGAACAACAGATTTAATGTACGAATGTGTTGCATAGTAATTTCATATGACACATAAGATACTGATGTAAAGTCATAGAGGTCATGCAGGCGCAATTGATAACGCAAGTCAAACATATTTACCGATGAATTAGAATCATCGAATGGCATAACACCAATTACAAAAAGAACTGGATCAGGACAATATATCCATTGTCTATCAATATCTTCTTGTATAAATTTATGCTTCATGTAAATTTTTTCACAACCTTCAAAATGATAGTCATGAAAAAACTGAAGTGCATCGTCAATACGATCTTCTACTTGATCATCATCAACGTTAATTTGAATTACTGGAAACCCTAACCTACGTAGGCAGTAATCTTTGAATTGTTGTCTGGTAGCTGGAGCGGCCATAATAGTCCTGTATTATACTTGTTATAATTACTTAAAATTTGGCTAAATATGCATAATTAGTTCCGAAGATATTAGTATTTGCCCAATATGTTTGTGTTCCTATTTGAACGGGGCTGGATCTATGAGTTGCCAATGGTAAATTTAAAAGAGTGCCCATATTACCACCCCATACCCATAAAGTGCCATCAGTTTTAATGGCTATTGGACTCGATGATCCTGGTTCCAGAAAAACATTTCTCCATGTCGTGTTACTTCCAATTTGAGTTGGACTAGATCTATAAACATTTCGACTATTTAATCCTAAATTTCCATAAGTATCACTACCCCAAGACCAAAGAGTGCCATTACTTTTTAAACCAACCGTAAAATAATCACCTAAAACTAATTTACTCCAATCAATTGTAGACAAAACTTGAACTGGACTGGATCTGTTGACAATAGAATTATTTCCTAATGAGCCTGCCGCAACATATCCCCAACCCCATATAGTATTATCTGTTTTTGAAGCCATTACATGATTGCGGCCGGCCCAAATATTATTCCAAGTAATACCAGCTACTTGAGTCGGACTGGATCTATTGATTCTATCTCCAAGTCCTAGCTCGCCCCAGGTATTATTTCCCCATCCCCACAATGTACCATCCGTTTTAAGTGCTAAAAATCTTGTATTATAATCACCTACTACTTTACTCCAATTGGTAGCAGATCCTACTTGAGTTGGACTGGATCTATGTACTGTAATTGAGTTGAGTCCTAACTTACCGCTATCAGCAGTCCCCCAGACCCATAAAGTGCCATCGGTTTTAATTGAACAATAAGTTTGAGCTGCCTCACTAACTGAACTCCAATTAGTACTGGCTCCTACTTGAACTGGACTGGATATATTTACTATAGCATTAAGTCCTAACTGGCCCTGGCCATTGTAACCCCATGTCCATAGCGTGCCACCAGTTTTAATTGCTGCTACACTATAGTTTCTTGTAGCAAGAATTGACCAATTTGTACTAGATCCAAGTTGAACTGGACTGGATCTACTTACTGTATCATTTAAGCCAGAACCTCCAAATTCAGATAGCCATGCTAAAATATACAAAGATCCAGGTGGCGGCCCAACCGTCACCGTAACCTGAAATGTCTTATCCGCATCTTGCAATTCAGCATCAGTTGCTCTTACAGTAAATGTATAAGTAGTTTCGGCACCAATTGTAACTGTACCATAAAAATAACCGTTACTTAATAATTGAGTGTCTGCTGGTAATGCTGTGGTATTAGAATAAGATGTTGCTGATGTAGCACTTAAAGATACATTAAATGATACATTAGCAGGTTGATTTGATAATGGACTTGCAGTAACCCAAGTTGGTGTTGCTGAATAAGTAATCCCAGCAACACGAATACCTGTGCCTCCATCTGGATTGACCACGTAGAGATTATATGATGCAGCAGACTTTGAAGGAACTTCTGCTCTAAGTGTTGTTGAGTTTATGTATGTTACAGAAGTTGCAGGAGTAGCATCAATTAATACGGATGCTCCCGATTGAAATTCAGCACCAGTAATGACAATGTAACCACCACCTACATTTACAGCTGTATCGTCTAGTACAGTATAAGAACTATTTGCAACATTAACTGTGGTAATTTTTGGTGCTAGAGATTTTGCAAAGGCAGCTACTGCGGTATTAGATAGTTGTTCTGTTTCAACTGTATAATTTTGAATCTGTGCGCCAGAAATTTTTGTTGTCATTTTGAATCGATCCTGAGGGGTGTTTTATAGTCTATTTATAATTTATTCCCTCTGGTCGATTTCAGGTTACTATTTTAGACCCATTTGCTCACGAATTTTCGTAGCAGAGATGGCATGTATTTGATCATCAAAAACCTCTTGTTCAATTTTATATCCTACATCACGACCATAAGTTATATTGACGATATTTGGTACCAAAAGAATCTCATATTGACCCTGAAAAAGTGGATCAAGGTCACGTTTAATTAATTCTTTTACTTGATTCGCAGCAAAAGGATTTGAACCATTCCAACCTTGGCAGTCACGAATCATAATGCAAACCTGACCAGTTTTTGCAATCGCACGCTCAAATAATGCACGATGGCCAGGATGCCATGGTTGCCAACGACCTAACATTTCAACAGTTTCTTTTTTCCAATCAAATACCGGTCTACGGCGATTTTCTAAAATATGGTTGCCAATAAACTCAGCCCATTTTTCACAGTTTTGTTCTGTCACACGGAAGTCATATACTTCAGGCGGCACAAACATTTTATTTGTATCTTCAAAACGACCTTTATCAATCGTGTCAACCCAAATTGTCCAGTCAGCCTTAAAATTATTACGCATTTCTGGTAATGGTGCAACAAAATCTGCAATCACAAAATCATTTAGAAAACTATCAGCTAATTCACGCATACGAATAGATTGACGGATACGACCTTCATGAGAGAAGTCCCAATCATTATATTTTTTACGTACATCATCAGCATTAATCCATTTAACTACTGCTTTACTTGCATCAATTGATTCTGAATTTACATGAAACAATATACTATGATCTTGTAAATATTTTTGTAATGCTGATGCCAACATAGTTTTACCTGAACCAGGTAAACCCATAATTAAAATCTTTTTCACTTTTTTCTCCTTATTGCTAATTGGTAACCATTAGACACTTCTATCACTTCTAAACGATCCCAATAACATTGTATAAAATTATCTACTGCAATTTTAGGGGAGTTTGTAATATCACCTTTATATCTCCAAGTTACAGAATCATCAAACAACATAACACCACCTATACTGAGTAACTCAAAACCAAGAACCGCATCTTGTAATACTTCTGGTGCTCTATGATCACCATCTACATAGATTAAATCAGCTTTGACACCACGGTTTCTCAATTCAATTAAAGCATCAAAAGATTTCATATTCATAAACTCAACCAATCCTGGTGGTGATTCTTTTAGATTGTTTAAGAAAATTTCTTTTGTCGATTCAATGTTTTCTTCTGGTAAATCGGTACTTGTATCAAATGTATCGATAGCATAATGCTTATAATCATTAATTTTTTTAGATATTTGATTGACCATATTAAAGGTTGTTTCACCTTGAAATACTCCAATTTCAATTACAGTTTTTGGATATCCTACTTGTCGGCATATACTTTCAATACTTGTAATTATATGATCATGAAAACGAACTGTAAATTTCACAACTTTCCTTTAAGAAAAAATGTTTGTATAAGTCGGCAATTCTGTAAAGTATCACCAAATGCTTTGCCTGGTGAATGAAACATCCAAGGCCTAAACAATACTAGTCTATTATATCTGAAAGGAATTGTCAATGTTTTTGTCCATAAAGAATGATTTATACCGTCAGTTTCAAGGAATTTTTTAAGGTCATCAACATTATACCAACCATGTTTTTCTATACCTTCTTGCGTATGCGGTATAGATTCAAGACCAGTTCGATTATGCCGCCAAAAAATAGTACCATCAGTTTCAATATTTGGCGTGAGATAACAAACACCTGCCCATAAATTATCACCTGCATCAAAATGTATATCTTGACTGTATGTGTCACCTTCTTTTGTGAATCTAAATTTACCAGATAAACCTGTACTTGGTTCTACAAAATGGCCAACCAAACGACCAAGTATTTCTAAATGCTCATCTGTAATGAATCTGCTTTCGGTCATTACACCTGCATAGTTTCCACCGCTTTCAGGTTCTTTTTGTTCATTGATAGCATATTGACGAATACCATCAGGATTTGTATAAAATCCATCGACAATATACATTCGTTCATCTATGTTTAATGGGTACATCAGATACTTAGATCATCGTTTCGAACTGTTGAACGGCCTTCTAATGGCCGGCCAAGTATGGTTGTTTTAAGAGTTTTATTATCTTCTTCAGTTTCTTTCATATCATACGCAAACACTCCCATCTGGTGAATAGGAAATATATCTGCACGGATCATAATGTCAAGCGGCGCACAGATACCAAATTTAAGTGCATGTGAAAGAAGATTTTTTGCTACACAAGGATCAATTGCATATGCATGAGCACGGCAAATAAAATGATAGTTTGGTCCTTCTGAAGCATGTGGAGGTGTTGGTAATTGTTTCCAACCAAGGTTCACCTGTTCATTACCACCAAGATAACAAATTGAATTATAAACTTGATGCAAAGGATATGATTGTATCATTATAGCATCATGTTCTAAAATTACAATTGGTTTATCAATCTCAGCACAATGTGACCAAAGAGAGATATGTGATAACGCACAAGCAACTTCACCTCTGGTGAGATAATGATCTGTTACCTTCATCATCTTCATCAGAGGGTTGTTTTTGGAATTATCAGGCTCTTTAATGCGGCGATTATAACCATTGTAGGCATCCCAATATTCCCATGGCATGCCTACAGAGTTACAAGAATCAGAACACCTTTTGGCCATACTTTCGGATCTTTCATTCTCTTTGACCCGAATAATATAAGCCTTTTCTACTGCCAAATCATATTTAAAAAATAACGAATCCATAACAAACCTTTAAAGTTAAGCGTCTAGTGCATCCAAATCATCGTGATTATTACATGCTCTGAGTGCGGCAACACGAGCATCACGCTCAGCATTTGCAGCATCAATGGCAGACTGATCAAATGGCATTTCTGGATTGTTTAAGTTCTGACGCATTTCTTGGTCACGCTCAACCATCTTTGCTTTGAATTCTGCATGAGAAATGTAAGAACCTTGGCGTTCTTCAAAAGAAACAGGACGCTTCTGATATACAATCTCAACAGGCGTTTTTTCCAAATCAAAAATATGTCCTTCAATTACTTCACGGTCACGACCAATAACATCAGGCACAACCTCAATAGCTTCTCTCCAACCTGGTCTTTCATCAGGTGCGGAATCCCAAACATCATATACTCGGCCGTCTACAACACGAACCCAATATCCAGTATTAATCTTAGGCATTTATTTCTCCTTTTTGTAATGCTAGTTTAATTTGTTTAAATGGTTCATTCCAAGAACCATACATTTTTTGTCTAAACAATCTCACACTATTATACCATACTGTTTTGTTAATTGGATAAGCCCACAAGTAATAAGGTAAAACTGGTGGAATAATCCAAGTTGGTACACCCATCGCACCAGACAAGTGAGCAATAGATGTACAAGAAGTAATCACCAAATCACATGATGCAATTGCCATTCTTGTTTCTTCCCAATGACCCAAAGGAACTTTCTTGACCCAATAAGGACAATACTGTGAACCTTCATCACGCTGGAGAGAAATAAATTCAGCATCAATATCTTCTACTGCATCAAATAATAATTTAGGTGGGAAAATCCTATGCTGTTCATGTTCAAACTGTGGATTTCCTTGCCATCTTAGGCCTATTCTTAGACCTTTATGTGGTGTCACTTCTGATTTACTTATATATGGCTTTCCAGAAATGTCTTTATATTCATACTTGAGAATAGGTATTGTTGACATAGATGGTACCCAAAAGTCATGAACAATACCAAATGTTGCTTCATGCTGGCATACGGCAACAACACCTTCAACATCCCTAAACATAGTGGCCAACGGGCCAGAACACGCAACAATAGTTTCACATCCTTTTTTTGCAAACTCTCTTGCATATCTTACACCATGAATCTGGTCGCCAAGACCGCCTTCAAGATTTAAGAGTATTGTTCCTTTTGATTCGCCATCCCACATTGGCATTGGTGACCTTGGCGGTTCATTACCAAATACTTTCTCTAATCGTCCACGGAAAAGTAATTGTTCACCCTCTAACAATTTACCTTCATACATTCTGTACCAACCACGATTAAACGCAGCACGATTATTCCATGGTTCTTCTGCTTCTAATTCATTTGCAATTTTAAGACCTAACTGGAAATCACCCATGAGTCCGGCTGCTAATTGCGTGTCTAGTTTGTGGGCTGGTTTATTAGCCTTTTCTTCACCTAACCAGAATCTTGGTTGAACAAAATCATAGAAACGATGTTTAAGTATTTCTTGTGAATCTTTTTTGTGTTGGTACCCTAGTTTTGGCTTTACATCATGTAAACCAGGTACCATCCAAATTTCTTCATCACGTTCTTGTAAATTTGAACCATCTATATGATCAAAATCATATTCAAAATCATTTTCAATTTCTAGAAACTGATGTATTTTTTCAATTTCTTTTTTGGGGTTTGATAGTAAATCATCATAGTCAACAATTAAAAAACATTCAGGTGCAAATGAATATCCTTTTTGAAATGTTTGATATGATTCTTTAAGGTGTCCCATTAATTCACCATTGACACAGAAATCATCTAAATCGGTTGGTTTGGCAATACGAACAAATGATGCAGCACAATCTTCGACATTCCTAACCGTAGCAATAATTTTAGGCTTACGCTCAAACACTCGGGTCATTGTGCGAATGTTAGTATCATCTGCCCAACCACGAGCCTTATCAAGAATAATTGGTTTGTCTATGTGTGCATATTTGGTTTGCGTAATGTTATTCAGTATACGCTGAATTTCTTGTTCAGAAGCATCACGGTCTTTTTGAGCAAGAGTGTTGAAGCTATCTGCCCATGCACGAAGTGTGCCTACCATTGTGTCTAAAAGACCTGAGGTAGAAGATGCGTGAATCTTTGGATTTTGGTTGAGAATTGCCGCAAGTAAAGTAGAACCAGACCGTGGCAATCCGGCAAGAAAGTATATATTTTTCATTTTAAAATTCCATCAAAAACATTATTATATTGTACTACAAGTATTTAGTGAGGCATACTTATTGTCTTATTGCAAGAGTACTACGAGCAGTCGCAACTAAAACCCAAGTAGTTCCTGATCCTACTTGAGTAGGACTTGATTTATTAACTCTATCATTAAGTCCTAACTGTCCTTGACCATTATTTCCCCATAACCACAAAGTACCATCTGTTTTAATTCCACCAAAACTAGTAGAACCACCATCTATTTTACTCCAATTAGTATTTGTTCCTACTTGTACTGGACTGGATTTATATGAAGAATTATTATGTCCTAATTGGCCGTTAATATTTGGTCCCCAAGACCACAATGTTCCATCCGTTTTTGTAGCTGCAAAAGATTCTCCTGCTGGTACTAGTAAATTCCAATTAGTATTAGCTCCTATTTGAACTGGACTTGATCTAAATATTGCTCCAGGTGAAGAATAAGGTATTTCACTAAGTCCTAATCTTCCTCCATCATTAGATCCACCAATGGCCCATAATGTGCCATCAGTTTTAGTTGCAAGTGCATCTGCTCCGGTTACTGCAACTTTGCTCCAATTAGTTCCTGTTCCTACTTGAGTTGGACTATTTCTGTCTGTCGTATCATTTAAACCTAAAGTTCCATAATTATTACGTCCCCACAACCATAAAGTACCATCTGTTTTGGTCGCTGCTGAACGAAATGTTCCTTGAGATATATTATTCCAATTAGTATCAGTTCCTACTTGAGTTGGACTAGATTTATATGTACTATTTCCTAATCCTAAATTGCCAAATGTATTCCTACCCATACCCCACAATGTTCCATTCGTTTTTGTCAATAAAACATGGTAATTAGTAGATGAAGAAATTAAATTCCAGTTTGTAGCAGATCCAACTTGAACTGGACTAGATCTATATGTTGTATCATCAAGTCCTAATTGACCGTGTCCATTTTGTCCCCATGACCACAAAGTATTGTCAGACTTAATACCAAAACCTGAATAACCTGTTGGTCCTATTAAATTTAATGAAATCCAATTTGTAGAAGAACCAACTTGAGTTGGACTAGATCTATACGTTGTATCATTAAATCCTAATTGGCCACGATTATTTTGGCCAAAAGCAAACAATTGTCCTGCTGGGGGTCCAACTGTCACCGTCAAACTAAATGTTCTTGTTTCATCTTGTAATTCAACGTCAGTAGCTTTAACACCAAAAGTAAAGGCTGTTTCTACTCCAACTGTAACAGTACCATAAAATAGTCCGTTAGCCAATAATGTGGTACCAGCAGGTAATGATGTAGTATTAGAATAAGTTACATTAGAATCAGAGTTTGCACTAATACTTACAGCAAAGGCAGTATTAGCCTCTTGATTGCTTAATGCAGCTGCAGTACTCCAAACAGGAGTATTTGAAAATGTAGCTCCATTTACACGAATAGCTGTGCCGCCATCTGGATTTTGTACATACAAAGTATAACTACCAGAACTTAATGCAGTTACGTTTGCTCTTAATTGTTCCGTGCTTACTCTTGCAGTACTTGAAGCTGATGTTGTTCCTACAATAACAGTTGCACCAGTTTGAAATCCACTTCCATTGATAACCAATCTTGCAGTACCAGAAGTATTGGCAGCAGTATCATCAAGTGCAGTAAAAGTTTCGTCTGCGTACTGAACAGACGAAATTTTGGGCAAAACATTCGCCGTAAATGCTGCATATTCGGCATAAGAAACTACCGTATTTTCTTTAATATTTGTAGTTGATATTTGTGTAAATGCCATAGTTATCTCTTAAACTGGTAGCTCTCTAATTTGAATTTTAAAACCATTTCCTGGTGCAGTTGTAAATGTTAATGTTGTACCTGAAACTGTATAATCTGTAATTGGTTCTTGGCAAATACCATTTTCAAATACAAGAACAGAATTTGCACTATGACTTGAAGAAATTGTAAATTGAGTACATGCACCTGTACCAGTATAAACTCTACTATTGTAACGAGAAGATGTTACATTCATCTCTGAACCAGCAACTGTTACGACTTCAATCGTATCATTTGATGTTGCAGTACCAGTTAATACGACATTTGCACCTGATACAGAATATGTATCTTTATTTTGATAAACACCATTTAAATAAACAAAGGTTTCATTTTCAGAATTAGGTATTGTTGATAGACCAAATGTTGTTTGAGCACCATTACCTGTAAATTTATCAACAACAGCTGTAAACGATGTTGCGTATGAACCACCACCTTTGTATGTGGCCACTTCAATAACAGAGTTGTTTGCAGGAGCGCCAGTAAATACTAAAGAAGTACCAGTAATACTATAAGCGGATTTAAGTTGTGGTACACCACCAACAATTACTGATGTAAGATTTTTACTTGTAGGTACAGTAGATAATGTAAATGTAGTACATGCACCAGTACCAGTAAATGTATCAATTGTAACACCAAGTTGTGAAGTTGCTGTGTTAGCAAATGTTCTAACTTGTAGTGATGAATTTGCATCAACAGCTTCAGACATTGTAAGTGTTGCACCACTTAATGTATATCCAGATGATTGTTGGTAAACACCATCAATATACACCATAATTTGGTTTGCAGATGTTGGTGTAGTACTTAAAGTAAATGTTGTATTTTGACCGTTACTTGTAAATGTGTCTATAGCAGCAACGTAAATTGTTTGTCCACCAGATGCGGCTGAATTTGCTTGATTGAAAGCAGCATTAGCTTGCGTTCTAGCAAAACTATCCGTTGCGGCACCACCAGTATTTGCAGCATTGAACGCAGCATTAGCATGAAGATATGCAGAATTAGCATAAGAAGATGCCGCATTTGCTGTATTTCTAGCATAAGAATCTGTACCTGCACCACCACCTGTATTTGCTTGATCAAAGGCGGCTTGTGCTAGTGTTGTTCCGGTATTCGCTTGAGCATATGCTGAGTTGGCATAACTTGAAGCAGCGTTAGCCGCATTACGTACCCATGTATCGGTTGCACTATTAGCGGCATTGAAAGCAGCATTAGCATGAATATAAGAAGAATTAGCATATGAACCAGATGTTACTGCTCTTTGATCTGCGGTATTGGCTGCTGTAAATGCTAATTGAGTATTTGATGCGACAAAAGAAGCTGGTTGTTGAATAACAATACTTCCAACCATTCCTGAATGAGCTTGACATTGATAAACATAAGTTAATCCAACTAAGTCAAAAGGAACTTTCCAATATAAAGTGCCAGATTCTTTAGCTTGAGCACTTGAATCTGTTGAAACTGTTCCTGTTGTAGATACATGAGTTAATCCAGTATCGTAATTTGATCCGCCTGATGATACACGAATCATAAATGGATGACCAGTAATACCACTTAACTGGAAAGCAATTGTTTCTCCAGCTGATACGTAAATTGTTGGATTATTTCCTGTATATTGATCAATTAAAAATGCCGAAGCACCACTATTTGTGACGGTTAATCTTGTTACAGCACTTGTGTAATTTGAGTTAGCAGCTGCAAAAGCTGAGTTAGCATATATTCCAGAAGTTACAGCTCTTTGGTCTGCGGTGTTAGCGGCAGCAAAGGCACCGTTAGCATAAGATGATCCACTATTAGCAGTTTGGTATGCACTATTCGCATAAGATCCAGAAGTTACTGCTCTTTGATCGGCCGTATTGGCCGCCGCAAAAGCACCGTTGGCATAAGAACTAGCTGCATTAGCCGCATTAAAGGCCGCATTGGCATGAATGTAAGCACTATTAGCATATAAACCAGATGTAACCGCTTTTTGATCGGCTGTATTTGCAGCTGTGAAGGCACCATTCGCATAAGAACTGGCAGAATTAGCCACTCCAAATGCAGAGTTGGCGTATGAACCTGCTGAAACTGCTTTCTGATCGGCAGTATTTGCAGCTAAGAAAGCTGAATTAGCATAATCACCAGATGTTACAGCTTTCTGGTCTGCAACATTGGCTGCACCAAAAGCTCCATTAGCGTATGAAGATGCAGAATTAGCAACAACAAAGGCCGCATTGGCATAGGTGCCTGATGTAACGGCTCTTTGATCTGCGGTATTAGCAGCAGCAAAAGCACCATTAGCGTAAGAAGAACCACTATTTGCTACTTGATATGCGTTATTCGTATGATTAACTGGATCATAACCACGAATTAAAACATTATTTGAAATTAAATTTGCTCTAAGAGTTGCTATAGAAGAATTAGCAATATCAACAACATTTGTTAATGTTTCTGTTGTTAAATTGTCAAATAGGTAAAATGTATCATCTGATGCTCTACGAATAAGGCCAGCATGAACATTACCAGAACCAGCATCATAGTGTCCTAAAAAACCAATATCAACGGCATCAGAAGTGTTATTGCGAGCTAATTGAATGATTGAATCTTCAACAGCCAATGTAGATACGTTGACAATTACTGTATTACCTTCAATCGTTAAATTGCCAGTAATTGTTACATCACCAGAGATTGTGCCACCGGAAGTATTAAATTTTAAATTGGCAGTATTAAATGAAGCTTGAGCTAATATATTTGCAGAATTGGCTTTATCAAAAGCAGCATTAGCATAAACTCCAGCCGAGTTAGCAGTTTCAAAAGAAGCATTTGCATAATTAGATGCAGAATTAGCAGTTATAAACGCACCATTAGCATATGAAGATGCTGAGTTGGCAGAAACAAAAGCTGAATTGGCGTAAATTGCAGCTGAATTACTTACAATGAAAGCACTATTTGCATACGAACTTGCAGAGTTAGCAGATTCAAAAGCTGACTGAGCTGTTATACCACCAGAAAGTAATGAAGATGATGACCAGTTTCTTTTACCTGGTGCATTAGAATCATATATCAGAACATAACCATCTTGTGCAGCTGTACCTAAATTTGGTTCTGCTTGTTCAAGACCGAGAAAATCATAACGATCAGCAGTTACATTAGCTGCCGGTGTTGTCTTAACTCGACCACTTAGTAATTTATGTTTAGCCATTTGAAGTTTCTAGTATTGATAATGCTAATTCTGCGCTTCCATTTGCACTTGCTGAAATCGAAAATCCATCACCTGTTTCTAAAACTAATTTACCTAACAGCAACGATGCTGCATCCTCAACAGGTATTGCGGTGTTTGCAATTAATCTTGTTGTGTTACCATTTCTAACATGTGAAGCAGTAACATCTACTGTACTTGAAGTATTAATATTAGAAACTTGAGCAAGAAGAACAACAGTAGTCACACCTGCTGGGCATGTATAAACAGTATTTGCTACTGTTGTCACCGGTAATGCAACGGTTTTAAAAGTATTTAAAGGAATATTTTGTGCCATTTTTTATTTAGCCTTCTAGTGCAAGTATGAATGGTGTCATCTGAGCAAACAAACTCTTGGAAAATGTTGTACCTGAAATTGTACCTGTTGCTTGGTCAATTGTCAAGTCTGATACTAAAAAATTACCGTCTTGATCGGTTGATGTACAGAACACAGCACCTTCATTTTGCCTTATAATTTGTAATTGAGTATTTGGCACACCACCATTTCTTGGTAATGCGGTACTTAAACTTGTTCCTGCACCAACAAATTCAAAAGTTTGTCCTGAAGCTCTAAGTTGACTTTGTTGATAAAAATTAATTGTTGTTCCGTTTGAGAATACATTATCAAGTGATTCTCTAAATGTTACAATCGTTTGACCACCAGCAATTGGTGTTGAACTTGTAACATAGTAATATGTTCCTGATGTATCACCATTTACAATTCCAATTAAACCAACATATGGTTCTGTGGCAGAAATATTGAAATAAGGGTCTGTATTTGCTGCCACATTATTTAGATTGGCTGTAAATGATCCTATCGAAGTTGCGCCGTTAAATGTGGCAGACATTGCTAAGGCACCTTTACCATTTGCAACTAAGCCTTTATTACCAAAGTTGACGTTACAGTTACCCATTGAAGCAGTACCACCACTATCTGCTAAGAATCCAGTATCGCAGAAAATTGCATATATGGAAACCAACTGTGCATAGCCATCATTTGAAACATGAAAACCTTTTCCGCCAATATTAATTTGTGTAAACTGAGCAGACACCATACTTTTATTACCTGTTGCTCTTGAACCATCCACACGAAGGCCTGTGCCTGTTGTTGTACCAGAAGAACAAACATAAACATATGGTGATGCAGTAATATATGTTGACCATCTTGCAGTATTGGCTGCAGGTGATGTTCTTAATGGAATCTTAATTGCATATACCGATGTATTATCTGGTTGTGTTGCCCAAGCAGAATTTGCAGTAATAACTTTTGTCGATCCGTTATAAGCACTAACTGTTTTTGTTTGACCGGAACCTGTACCACTTGTGATGGTAATTTCCATATCTTTATAATAATCACTTAATGTTTCTTCACTCGTTGCAAGTGTAATTGTTGATGCACCACCAGACTGAGCAGTATTCGAAGAAATGGTTTCGGCCGGGAAAGCAACTCCATTTGCCAAATACCCTTCAAATTTAAGACCACTAATCCAACATCCATTGTTAACCCAAAATACATCTTTACTTGTATTTGCAGGTTTGATTACGCAAGTTCTTTCACCATCACCTTTTACTTGAACGAATTGTGGCACAATAATTGGTGTAACTTCCTCATATATGCCAGATGCAATAGTAACTTGTTGAAAAGGTTTTGCAGCATTCATAGCTGCTCGAATCGTTCTCTTTGGTCTACTAAATGCTAAACCGTCATTACTGTCATCACCATTTGGTGCAACGAAAACTTGTGATCCTGTATTACCTTGTGCAAGTTCTGTAAGGCCAAATGTAATTCCATCTGCTGTGGCATTTGCTAATAGAGTGACACCGTTTGCAGGTGTTAATGTGATTGTATCATTTCTTGCATCAGCAACAACGTTTGTTCCATTTGCTGAAAATGTTACAAAAGAATCTATAGAATTTGCTAACTCAAAGGCACCTTGAGCATGAATCTGTGCTGCATTGGCTAACGCTCTTGCAGTATTATCAATTGCTCCACCAGAAACAACTAATGTATTTGCAAAATCAAAAGCTGCATTTGCGTGAATGTATGAAGAATTTGCATAATTACCAGTAGATGTTACTGCTGTTTCCCTAGCAAGTGCAAATCCACCAGCAGTTGTACCATCATGGACAACTACTACTTTTTTATCTGTATCTACGGTAAGTTCAGCAAGAGCACCAGTAAAAGATGCGGTTTGTGCTGTATTACCTCTGCGATGTTGTACTGTTATAGCCATAGTTCTATTTATAGTGTTCCATAATCGTAAGCTGTATAACTTGTTACTTCTGTTACTAATCCGTAATCAAAAATACCGCTTACAGGGGTTGGTGCCGTATTAGCTTTATCATATGCGGCATTTGCATGATTTCTTGCATATACATCTATTGTACCTGATACTGCCGTGTTGGCCGCATTGAAAGCAGCATTAGCGTGAATATAAGAAGCATTAGCATAAGTGCCCGATGTGACTGCTTTTTGGTCGGCTGTATTAGCAACTGCGAAGGCACCATTTGCATAACTAGATGCTGAATTGGCAGCTTGTCTTACCCAAGTATCTGTAGCATTATTGGCTGCATCAAAAGCAGCCTGAGCCAAAACATTTGAAGAATTGGCTTTTGTAAATGCACCGTTAGCGTAACTAGAAGCACTATTTGCAGCATCACGAACCCAAGTATCTACAGCATTATTAGCTGCATCAAAAGCAGCCTGAGCCAATACGTTTGCAGAATTAGCTTTTAAGAAAGAACTATTCGCATAAGAACCAGATGTTACTGCTCTTTGATCGGCCGTATTGGCGGCTGCAAAAGCACCGTTAGCGTAAGAACTAGCACTATTAGCCGCATCTCTTACCCAACTGTCAGTAGCATTATTAGCTGCATTGAAGGCTGCATTTGCATGAAGGTAAGAACTATTTGCATAAGATCCAGAAGTTAAAGCTCGTTGATCCGCAACGTTTGCGGCTGCAAAAGCACCGTTAGCATATGAAGATGCTGAATTGGCAGCTTGTCTTACCCAAGTATCTGTAGCATTATTGGCAGCTTCAAAGGCTGAATTTGCATAAGAACCAGCAGAGTTAGCCGCTTGATAAGCATTATTTGCATGATTTAGGGGATCATAACCACGTATGGTTAAAACATCAGAGATTAAATTTGCTTTAAGTGTTGCAATTCTAAATTGAGCATTTGAAGTATCAATTACATTTGTAGTTGGTTCAATTGGATAATTATCAAACAAATAATAAGTATCATCTGAAGCATGCCGAATAAGACCTGTATGAATATTACCAGAACCAGTATTATAATGCCCTAAAAATCCAATGTCTACTGCATCTGAAGTATTATTTTTTGCAAGTTGTATTAAAGAATCTTCAACAGCCAATGTAGACACATTAACTATTACTGTATTACCTTCAATCGTTAAATTACCTGTAATCGTTACATCACCAGAGATTGTACCACCAGAAGAACTATATTTTGTGTTAGCTGCCGCAAAGGCACCATTAGCATAAGATGAACCACTATTAGCAGTTTGATATGCCGAGTTGGCATAAGAACTGGCCGCATTTGTAGCATTTCTTACCCATGTATCAGTTGCATTATTGGCTGCATCAAAAGCAGCTTGAGCCAATACATTTGCAGAATTGGCTTTGGTGAAAGCTCCATTAGCATATGAAGATGCTGAATTAGCAGAACTTCTAGCCCAAGAATCTGGAGCACCAGTATTAGCTGCATTAAAGGCAGCTTGTGCTAGTACATTTGCAGAATTTGCTTTGTCATATGCTGAGTTTGCATGAGTAAAAGCAAAATATACTCCACTCAATGCTTCAGCGGCAAATGATTCAGCAACTACACTATTAGTAAAAGATAAATTTGCAGCATTAAATGATGCATTTGCATGTGTATATGCTATTTGAGCCGTAACATTTGCTGTATGAGCAACTAGTATTGCTACGTTCGCAGTATTATTAGCGATGTTTGCAGTATTTGAGGCTGCGTTTGCAGTATTTGCCGCAAAAGAAGATAAGTTTAAGGCAGAATTTGCTGTAGATAGTGCAAGAACACCATTAGAATTATTGGCAGTATCAAATGCCGCATTTGCATGAAGATAGGCACCATTGGCTTTAGAGAAAGCCGAATCCAATCTAATCGTTGTAGGACTAGATGTTAATACCCATGCTGTTCCATTATAAGTCCAGGTTTTACCTTCAAACGAATACTGGTCGTTTAAAGCTGGACTTGTAGGAAAGTTTATACTTGGCATTATCTAACACACACCCTTCAATTAGTCCGTTACAGACTAACTTGTACCCATTGCGAAGTATCACCATCATTTATGTAAGTGAATAAAATTGCTGAATCAGATTCATACCATTGATCTCCTGCGTTAACTCCACTTGGCGGAGTATCTTGGTAGTAGAATCTAACTTTACTATTAGCAGATGCAAAAGCACCGTTAGCATATGAAGATGCTGAATTGGCAGTTTGATATGCAGCATTAGCATATGTTCCACTTGTTACTGCACGTTGGTCAGCAGTATTAGCGGCTGCAAAGGCACCATTAGCATAACTTGAAGCACTTGCAGCATTAGAAGCAGCAGAGTTTGCAGCATCAAATGCAGAGTTGGCCTTAATAAACGCAGAGTTAGCATAAGAACCTGCGATTGTGCCACCAGCAGTAAACGCATTATTCGCAGCATTGTAAGCCGCATTTGCCCATGCGTAAGCAGAATTTGCATAATCACCTGAAGTTACCGCTCTTTGGTCTGCGGTATTAGCAGCGAGAAACGCTCCATTTGCATATGAGCTGGCAGAATTAGCCGCAGAAAATGCTGAGTTAGCATATGTACCTGATGTTACTGCTCGTTGATCAGCTGTATTAGCAGCTGAAAATGCACCGTTAGCATAACTAGACGCCGAATTAGCAACATCAAAGGATGCATTGGCATATGTACCTGATGTTACTGCTCTTTGGTCTGCGGTATTAGCCGCTAAGAAAGCACCATTAGCATATGATCCTGCCGAAGTTGCTTTCTCATCTGCGGTATTAGCAGCTGCATAGGCACTATTCGCATATGATCCAGATGTAACTGCTCTTTGATCAGCAACATTGGCAGCTGCAAAAGCGGCGTTTGCTTGTGTTAATGGATCATTATCTCTTAATAAAATAGATGTTGCAATTACATTTGCATAAATTGTTGCAATTGAAGCATTAGCAACATCAACAACATTTGTTAATGTTTCTGTTGGTAAATTTTCAAAGAGATAGAATTTATCGTCAGCTGCTCGGCGAATAAGACCAGCATGAACATTACCAGAACCAGCATCATAGTGGCCTAAGAAACCAATGTCTACTGCATCAGAAATGTTATTGCGAGCTAATTGAATTAATGAATCTTCAACAGCCAATGTAGATACATTAACAATTAAAGTATTGCCTTCAACTGTTAAGTTACCAGTAATCGTTACATCACCAGAGATTGTACCACCAGAAGTATTAAATTTAAGATTGGCTTCAGCAAAAGCACCATTAGCATATGATCCCGCTGAAGTTGCTTTCTGATCTGCTGTATTGGCAGCAGCAAAGGCCGCATTGGCATATGTACCTGATGTTACTGCTCTTTGGTCTGCGGTATTAGCAGCTGCAAAGGCACCATTGGCGTATGAAGATGCTGAGTTGGCAACACCAAAAGCTGAGTTAGCATAGTCACCAGAAGTTACTGCTCTTTGATCAGCTGTATTGGCAGCTGCAAAGGCACCATTTGCATATGAAGATGCTGAGTTGGCAACACCAAATGCTGAATTAGCGTATGATCCAGAAGTTACTGCTCTTTGATCGGCTGTATTTGCGGCTAAGAAAGCACTATTTGCATATGAACTAGCACTAGCCGCATTAGAAGAAGCTAAATTTGCCGCATTAAAAGCCGCAGCTGCAACGACACTCGCACCAACGTTAGCTGCATCAAACGCAGCTTGCGCTAAAGTAGTTGCACTATTGGCCTTAGTAAAGGCACTATTTGCGTAACTACCTGCACTTACTCCTTTTTGATCTGCGGTATTGGCCGCTTCAAAGGCTGCATTTGCATGTAGTCGTATTGTTGAGGTTACACCGGTAGAAATTAATTCCCATGCAGTACCGTTATACTTCCACGTTTTACCACCGAAGGAATATTCGTCATTTAGGGTTGGACCGGTTGGAAAATTAATTGTTGGCATATTTTTCTCTCGTTATTTTAAGACCAAGATCCTACGTTTATGTTTGTATTAGATGAACCTACTGGTTCCATTTTAAAATATGATCCAGCCAAAGTGCTAAATGCGGCGCCAGGTGCATCCGATAATCTATATTGCGGCACAAAACTACCTGCGGATCCAACAGAAATCATTCCTTTCAAGAACACATTGTGGTTATCCACATTGGTATTCGATGAAACTGTCGTGTTTGATACGGTATTTATCATAATTAAGGTTGGTGTTGATGGACTATTCAATGCAGAACTTGTATGAGTTACATGATATAGTATATGATTTACACCAATAGAACCTGCAAAACCAAGACCTAAACTGTGTGAATTAGTACCACCAGTTTTCTTTAGTGCGAATGATGCTTCAAATTCATATACCGTATTAGCAGCCAGATTGACAGCAACACCGAAAATACTTTGTACGGTATTCAAATCACTACCAGCATCATCACTTCCTAAAACATAGTAAATGTTATCATCTACTAAATTCTGATCAACAAAGGCTGATAGTTCAATCCATTGCAGAGAATCACCATCGTTCACATAGATAAATTCTTGTCCTAAATCAGCATCAATCCAACGGTCACCTTCATTGGCACTACCTGGTGGGAATGAACTGAAGTAGAAGGTACTTTTTCCATTTGCCAAATCATATGCAGAATTTGCTCTATCGAAAGCAGCTTGAGCGGTTATATTACCTGTGTTTGCTTTATTGAAAGCCGATTGAACTATGGTTGTTGATAAGTTTGCCTGATCGTATGCGGATGTTGCGTGTGAAGCTGCAGCATTTCCTTTTGAAAATGCAGAGTTAGCATAGAATTCAGCAGCCTCAGAAGCGACATTTATATAATTTGTACCATCATTTGTAAACTGCCAATGATCATCAGATTCATTCCAAATAAAAGCAACATTATCTGAAGTACCACGATCAACTTCAATACCAGCATTAAATGCAGGTGCTGATGCCTGATCAATTGCAGCGTTAAGAGTTATGATATTGTCTGCAAGAATTACAGTACTTGAATTTGCATACAGTAAACCACCAACGATGGTCACACCACCCTGTACAGTCAATGGTCCTGTCAGAGTACCACCACTTAAATCAAGTTTAGAATTGGCTGCATTGTAAGCAGAATTTGCCCAATTGAAAGATGCGTTTGCGTGTCTATAACCTGATGCAGCTTTTTCGTTTGAAACATTAGCAATTTCAAATGCAGCATTAGCAAATACACCAGCAGTTACAGCACGTTGATCTGCGGTAGTTGCGGCACCTAGTGCGGAGTTTGCAAATGATCCAGCAGAATTTGCGGCACCAAAAGCTCCATTTGCATATGAACCAGCAGAGTTAGCAGTATTAAAAGCTGCTTGTAAGATTGCACTACTACCAGCGTTGTTAGCAGTATCATATGCGGCCTGTGCGATTGCATTTACTGTATTTGCTAAACTAAATGCAGAGATTGAATGTGCATTGGCGGTATTTGCAACACCAAATGCAGAGTTGGCATACGATTCGGCTGCATAAGAACCTATATTTGAATATGATATACCATCATTTGTAAACTGCCAATAATCGTTGGATTCATTCCAACGTAATAAAACTGGCGATTCATCACCACGAATAACTCGAATGCCTGAATTTAATGATGGTGCGCCAGTTTGATCTGTTGCAATATCAATTAAGTTATCTTCAATGGAAATAGAAGAAACGAAAAATTGTGCTCTATCTCCATCTACACGTAAATTACCTGAAACAACCACATCACCAGAGATCGTACCACCAGAGTTATTAAACTTTGTATTAGCTAAAGCAAATGCGGCATTAGCATATATTCCCGATACTACAGATTGTACATTAGCGGTATTAGCTTGTACAAAAGCTCCGTTTGCATGATTATAAGCTGCATTACTATTGACCCAAGCATATGTTGCAATTTCAGTACCTTGAGAAAACTGAATACTATTTGCAAGAGCAAAAGCAGCAAGACCAATCAACGTAGCATTATTTGCTTCACTAAATGCAGAATTAGCATGTGTTCTGGTTTCTAATACTAAGTTATTGGCAGAATTAGCACGATTAAAAGCAGCATTGGCTTGAATGTATGCTGAGTTAGCATATGATCCTGCAATTTGACCACCTGCAATAAAAGCATTATTTGCAGCATCAAAAGCAGAATTGGCTTTATCAAAAGCTGATTGAACGGCTTGAGGTGTTGCAGAATTTGCCGCCGCAAAAGCTGCATTAGCATGAGCATATGCAGAATTAGAATGTGTTCCAGTTGTACCACTAAATGCAGCGTTGGCTCTTAAAAATGCCGCATTAGCATATGACCCCGCAGCGTTAGCAGCTAAAGCTGAACCTGAAACAGCAATAGTCGCTTGACCAGCAAAAGCATATGCAGCATTGGCGGCATCATAAGCCGCATTAGCATAGACTTCAGCCGCAGCCGAACCTATGTTACTTGTTGAAACATTATCAGTAAACTGCCACCGGTCTAAAGTTTCGTTCCAAAGTATGGAAGAATTTTGATACCTACCACGTTCTATTTCTATACCAGCATCTTCTGTTGGTAAAGCAGCTTGTCCTAAATCTGCATTTAAAGTTATAACTGCATCACCTAAATTCAATTGATTTGTTGCTACATAAGTTACATTTCCTGTAACTGTAAGATTACCAGTAACATTAACATCACCTGAAATTGTACCACCAGAAGTATTAAACTTAGTATTTGCCGTATTAAATGAAGCATTTGCATGTCGATAAGCTGAATTAGCATATCTGCCAGCTGTTGCAATAGATTCTTCGGTCGAAGTGACATTAGCAAATATTTCTACTAACAATAAAGCAGTATTAATAGAAGTAGTTAATGCTGTATTTGCAGTATTAAAAGCCGCATTTGCAGTATTGAATGATAATAATCCTGTATTTGCGGCCATAAAGGCACTATTTGCATACGAACTTGCAGAATTGGCTGTTTGATATGCTGAATTGGCATAAGATGATGCCGAAATTGCGTTAATATTTGCAACATTAGCTACCGCAAAACCACTATTTGCATATGAAGATGCTGAATTTGCAGTAGTTAAAGCTAAATTTGCTACATTAAATGATGCATTAGAATGTGCATTAGAGTAAATTGCTGTGTTAGCAGTTTGATAAGCTGCATTAGCATGTGCATATGCAGAGTTTGCTTGATTATAAGAATCTTGAGAAAAGTCGGCTGAATCTGGAAAGTCTATAGCGACATTTGTTACGCCTGTAATACGACCATCTGATCCAACAGTAAATGTAGGAATAAATCTTGTATTGCCGTATGAACCACTTGTAACCGATGTATTTACAAGTGTAACATTTAAAGTTACATTTGAAGAACCATCGAGACTTACATTACCGTTTGCATTACCAGTCAATGTAATTGTAAAGTTATTTGCTAGTCGTGAAGCTGTTGCAGCATTACCATCTAAATTTCCAGCAAGATTACCAACAAAAGAATTGGCTGTAATTACATTTCCAAAAAAAGAACCTTGAGAATCACGAATTACAATTGCACCAGGTGATGCAAAAGAAGTATTTGATTCAAGAAGGTCAATATATTTTTGGCCACCAATAACATTGGCAGTACCAAAATCATTACCAATAAATAATTTTTTAGATACTTCAGAGTAAGCTAATTCTCCAGCAGATAGTTGTCCATTAGCTGGTTCAGTATTCGCTGTTGAATACTTTATCTGAATTATTGTCATTAGAATGTACCGCCACTAATTGTTGGAATTTCTTTATTTACCCAACGTTCAGTACCAGTCTCATACATCAAAACTTGATTATTTGCAGGCGTAATAATATCAACATTATTAATTTGTGCAAGATTGAGGTTAGCTGTTCTTGCAACAGTTACAGAAGATATAGTAGTTTTTCTAGGTTTTACTTGTACTGTGATAGCCATTTTTATCTCGTTACGTTAGGCAAAACGGTAATAATACCTTCAAAAATTCTTGTAACTTCACCTGCACCATCATCTATCTCCACATCATAAACATATCTTCCTGGAGTCAAATTTGCAGTATTGGCCGCAGACATAGACATGGTTATTTCACCTAAGGCTGGTGTTGAAACAGAAACTTGAAATTCTTTGGATGAGGAAGTATAGTAGGACCGGCGCATCATTGAGCGTGCCGTGTATCCAACTAGATTTTGAGGAGAGCCGGTACCATCATTTACATTAATTACTGTATTGAAAGTTGCACCCTGTTCGAGGGTTAGTTCGACAAATTCGGCCAATTGAGACTCCTAAAAGACATTTATCGTCTATTTAGTCAAACTGGCAATTTAAACTGAGAAACTACTCCCACAACCGCATGTGGACTGAGCGTTAGGATTTTCAATGACAAATTGTGATCCATTTAAATCTTCTTTGTAATCTATTTTTGCACCAGTTAAATATGTCATACTCATACTATCAACGAGTAATTTTATGTCATTTTTTTCAACCACAAAATCATCATCATTTATTTCATTTTCAAAAGTAAAACCATACTGAAAACCAGAACAACCGCCTCCTTGAACAAAAGTTCTAATAAATTGACCTTCAGCTTCAGAATCTTTTATAATTTCTGCAATTTTAAAGGCAGCATTATCTGTTATCGTAATTTGAGAATTATCCATAGAACCTATTCTTTATGAAATTAATATCAAAAAAGTAAGATGAATTTTTATAGTTATCATTATTTGCATTTATCAAAGTAATATCTTTTTCAGATAAATTTAAATTTTCTAATTGTTTTTCTTGTTTAAAAAATTTACTCATTTCCTCATCTAATTCTAATAAAACTTTGATCAAAATTAAAAAATCTATGTGGTCAGATTGCGTATGAAAAATTATAGATTTAATCACATCTTTTTTATTATTATCTAAATTTAACTTTAAATATAGACACATTTCATTAAAAACTTTTAAAAACTGATCATAGTCTTTAAATGAAAAAAACATTTTCATTCTTATCCAATAAAAATGTAAGGTAATAATATTGAAATTTTTGTATTTAAAATCTACACTCTTTGCATATTTTACAATATTTTTGTCAATTATCAATTTTTCATCATCAGTTAAATTAACCATTGGTATAAAACTTTCATAATAAAAGTTTATAAAGTACAATTTTAAATAATTTAGAACATCAAAAAGTTTAAAGTAGTTGTGTTCAATTGATGAATTTTTTACTTCATCAATTTTTAAATCAAGATCCATTCTAAATTTATTAAAATTTAATTGTAAATCATTAAAAGATTTTACCACCAAACTTTCATTTTTTATTAAATTTACCATGTATAGATTAAAATAATTTTCAAAATAATCTATTACAGAATCATAAGTCACATTTTCTTTTTTAATCGAATCAAATGTTGATAACAATTCTTGCCTTTTTGCAATCAAATCAGCAGAAAAAAAACTATTATTTTCAGACAAAGCTAAAATTTCATATTGTAAAAAATTAATTTTTAGAAGGTTTTTTATAACAGAATCATCTAAAGAATCTATTTTATTTTTTATGTTTACTAAGGTATCTTTTAAAGATAATAATTTGTCTGTATATGAAAAATTTTCATTATCTATTTCGAGAAACAACTTATCAAATAGAATTTTATTCAACTCCCAAGTAATCTGTTCGTACTCATTTTTCTCAACAGAATTTAAAAATGAATATAATTTTCTATAGATAGGCCATGTTTCTGGAGTATTTTCAGGTACAGTAGAAGAAAGTTCTCCGTCAAAAGAAACTTTTTCTAATTCTTCAATTATTGAAATATATTCAGAATTATTTTTTACTAATTGATAGATATTTTCTGGTAGCCAAACTAACATTTTTTATCCTAAAAATTTATTTTTTATAGAAGAAATCATATTTTCTTTGTAATTGTTGAGTGTTCTACTTCTTTCGTTCCACCAGTTATTAGTAATTGATAGATCATTATCAATAATAACTTTATATTCTTTTTCTGTCCAATTTAATTTGTTTAATTTTCTTTCATAGTTTACTAACACTTTTTCAAAGATTTTTTCAACTTCATTTAAATTTTGCATTAAAATTAAAAAATTAGAAATATAATTAAAATTATGATGACGTAAAGATCTTATCATGTAATTTTTATTTTTTAATGTTTCTTCAACAATTTGTATCATAATTTCTACCACATCAACCGCTAGAATATTATCTCTATCTAAATGCCATTTAAAATTTAACCATAGCCATTCCATTAAATGCATGTTAAAAGAATTATATTTGAAATCTAAATTTGCAATTTTATCATCTAATTTTTTTAGAACATATTCAGCACTTTTTTGATCGTTTTCCGCCGAATTTAAATTTGCATGCCAGAATTGAATTGCAGTATATATTGTTTTATGGTTAATTATATCTTTAGTGTATGTATCATTATGTTTTGAAAATATAAAATCTTTAGTTTCTAAATCTAATTTTTGATAATTTTTAAATTCATCAATTAAATCTTTTTCTTTTTTATTTTTTAAATAAAAATTATTTTTTTCGTGTACATCCCAATAAAATTTTGTATACAATCTTGTATCAAAAACTTTATCTTTATTTTGATCGAACAATTTTAAAGATTCTTCAACATTTTCTATCCATTTTTCAGATTCATGATCAGCAGTATTTGCCATTTCCATATAGTACGCATACAATTTTACTTCTAAATCATCGTCTTTTTTGCACGAATCAATTACTTCTCTAATTTTTTCCCAATCTTTATTACTATCTTTTTCATCAAAATCTACACAGACTTTAAAACAATTCCATATTTTATTATTTTTTTCTGATAAATTTTTCTTTAAAAAATCATTCAAATCTTTATAATAATCATCATTATTGATTTCATTATTGTAATCAATTAAACACTTAGTTTTTGTATCAAAAAAATCATTTAAAGAATTGTAAATAGATTTAAATTTATCATTTTCTTTTATTTCATTGTATATTAATTCAGGTAAAAAAATGTGCATAATGTTCTCACTTAGTTATAAATTGCTTGTAAATCTATATGTTCATCATCATGATGACAATACGAATGATATTTCTGTAAATCTTTTGCTAGAATAAAAGTTAACTCAGTTATTTCTTTTTCTGTACGTTCATTTAAAAATCTGTCATAGGCCTTAAAAATTTCTTCCATCAAAATACATTGGCCCTCATTTGGTATATTGTAATCGTTATTTTCAGTATACCTAAAAACCATGCAACCGCCAGGACAAAAACCTTTATATTCACACTTCTGACATGTAGGATTGTTCCAATAACTATCTTCTAATTCTTGAAAGTGTTCATTATTGTCGAGAAACTTTCCTTCATGATAAAGCATTAAATCTGTTCTATGATGACTTATACTGCATGGACTAACTGTCCCATTACTATCAATAAAATATTCACCACCCAAACCACAACCAGAAGTGGCTGTGTTCTTTTTTTGTTTCCAATAACGATCTAAGTATTGTAAAACTAACATAGGTAAAAATACTACTTCATTAGTTAAATACTTAGAAAAAATATAGTTTAAATATTTATACCAACCTTCCTCTATTCTTCCTTCTGGATGAAAAGGAAACTTAGGCGTTTTCGTAAACGATAAACTATAAAATAATTTATAGTCCCTATAAGTATCGTGAAGCCATTTCAAATCACCAAATAAATCTGTTTCTTGCCCTGTAATAACTTTATTAAAGAAAATATTATTTTTATTTTCTTTCATCTTTTCTAAATCAATATCAAATTTTTTCTTAGCCACACCTAATAAATCAAATTGTTTTTTATTGATAAAGACTCTTTCTTTCATATCAACATCAAAACTTATAGCTATTTCTAATTTTGGATATTTTTTTTGTAACTTTAAAAGTCTATCTTGATTGACAGAAAAACTTGTTATGATTCCAAAATGAACATTTTTTATTTTCTCAACATGAGAATATTTGTCTAAGGTATTTTCTATGATGTCCATCTCTAAAGCAGGTTCACCTCCAAAAAAGGTGACAAGCTTTATATCAGTTTTTTTAGGTTCAATGAGAAGTTTTTCAATGACATAATCAACCTGCTCTTGTGTCATTGGAGGAGCCCTATTGTAATCCACATAACAATAAGTACATCTCAAAGGGCATTTATAGGTAAGATTTAAAAATATTTCAAATCTTTTATTTTGTCTACCTACTTTAGCGATACCATCAACAGATTTTTTAAAATTAGGTGACAAAGACATTTTTTTCTTTACTCAATGGCAAAATAGGTATAATCTTTTTCTCAGTAGTGTCTTTATAAAAATTATAAAAATCTAATCTTTTACCTAATTTCAATTGTTCTCTATCAAAAGTCTGGTGTTTTTTTGCTTCGTCATGGTGACCAGTATCATAATGAATAACCCAATTATTAAATAATACCAATCTCTGAATTACTTTTTCATAAACATTTTCATTCATGTTTAAAACCCAATTTTTTGTTTCATGAAACCAGGCTTCAGAAACACCACAGGTAAAACCACAAACTTTTCCCATCCAATCTTTACCATAATTTGCAACTCTTTCATATCGACAACCACCATCACATACAGATCTAACTCCACAAGTTTTGCAAATTTCAGCTTCACTTGGCTTTCGCATTTTATCCATCATATCATAATCTAAGTCTCTATCAGAAATATGACCCATGATAAAATCAACATCATCATTTTGTTGACTTAATATTGTACAAGGATATAGTGCGCCACTTGGTTTTAAAACCAAATAATTTCCAGCATCACACGAACTAACATGTCTTCCATTTAACGCACTAGTCATTTTTTTCATGTACTCTAATGGAAAATAAGGCTCTATACCATTATTAATATCATCTTCAATTATTTCAAGTGTTGTTTTAAATTGTTGCCTAAACTTTTCTGGAAAATCATCTTTGAAATGTTTTTGATGAGCAATAGTTATATCACCCGTCAAATGTGGATACTGAAGTTTTAAATATCTATAGGTCTCATAAATCTTAACGAGATTATCAACATTTTCGTCATTTATAACACTTCTTACTTGTAGAGGTATACCCATTTCTAAGGTACTTAATATGGTGGCCATAACTCTATCTTGTTTATTTTTACCATTTCTTAAAACTCGGTTGTCATTTTCGAAACCATCCCAAGATATTTGAATATCAAATTTTTCTTTATTAGGTAAATAAACTTCATCAACAAATTTATCGAAGTTTACTAATCCAGAAGTTATAACTTGAAACTGACACCTATGTTTCCATCTTTCAGTAACTCTTTTTATATGTTCAACTTCGAGTAAAGGTTCTCCACCAAAATAAATTATTCTAGGAGTATGATACTCAAAAGCATTTATTAAAGTATCAATATCTTCATCACTTACATTGTTTTTTGTTTTTCTATCTTTTATGTAACAGTATTCACAATCTAAAGGACAAGCCTCTGTCATCATAAGATAAACATGATTGATATTAGAACCTATTTTTGAAAACTTCTTTTTCATATGGTTTCTAAATTTAGAGTAAATTCTTTTTTCTTAGGAGTTTTTTTCATCCAAGTAACAACATTTTTATACGTTGGACTTAATCTATTTGAGTACTCATCATCTTCAACATAAGCTTCCTCAGTTAAAGGTATACCTACTATATCATTTAAATATGTTTCATACTTATCATCATAGTTTTTTTGTTCTAAATGATCTTCTTCCATCCAATAAAAAGCTTTATCAAATTCATCTATTTTAAGTTTAGGTTTTAAATCATAGTAAATTCTTTTTTCAATAGATAACATTTCGCATGTGTTACTAAATCTATTCGCCATTTTTCCTTTATGTACATAGTTACTTGCTGGACATTCAAAACAATGTGAATTGCCACAACTATCTAATTTGCAACCTGGCATTTCGAAGTATTGATCACTAAATTTTTGATATTTCGTTTTATCTATATTACCATTTTCCAAATCACCTAGTTTTAGAGCTCTATGGTCTCCAAAATAAATACAACCATAAATGTCACCTAATGGGTCAAAATGCACCGTTCTTCCTAATTTGTGACAAAGAGTTGTGGCTCTCATTAATTCTTTGTTATCTGTTGGCAAATTTTCTTTAGCATATAATAATTGCCAATTATAATAAACAAATCTTGTTGACAAATCTTCATATCGTTTTACAAATTCTTCACCTAATTTTGTAACTTGTTCATCATAAATTTTTAAAAATTCTTTGTCGCTATAATCGGCTTCATGTATATAATAAAAACCAAAATTTTTTACACCAGCATCTAAAGCAAAAACTAAACTATCGTGTAAATAAGGGATGGTAGTAGGTGTTATTGCATGTGTAATGTTTAATTGCTTTGCCCATGGACTTTGGCCAATTTCAGTAACAACATTTTTAAAGAAATCATCATTGAATTTTTCAAATTTACTTTTACGACTCTTTGACATGGTGTATAATCCATCCCAACTAATTGTTGTTCTTTTAGGATTTAAATCACCTTGTTTTATTAATTTAAATAATTGTTTTATATTTGTACCATTTGAAACAACAGCAAAAGTAAACTTTACATCTCTCTGTCTTTCAATCTTTCTGAACCATTTTACAGCTGTTTCATATTCTTCTTCTAAAAGGGAAATTTCTCCACCAGTTAAAGTTACTTCAACAACATCAGACAAATTTGTCTTTAGTAAAAAGTCATACATTTCTTTATATTTTTCAAAAGTAACATGATGTTTTTTATCATCAGTCATTTGATGACAATACTCACAAGCTAAATTACAATATGTGCTGAGTTTTAATGTTACTTTGGAAATTACATCAAACATATCAATGCACTCCACATTTTTGATTGTGGCATTGTGAAGTATTACATCCTTGACAACTTGTTTGGCATGCTGTCTGACATTGTATTTGGCAACTTCTTTGACATAAGTCAGCTCCATCATAATATGAATTGTATATGTCTAACTTAGTTTCTGTGATTATAATAGTATTAATTAAATTATTGATGTGTGAAGCTAAAATTTCTTGATCTCGACTTGCATACCCAGAAGCTGGATTAATAAATCCAGTTGTTGAATTTAAAAAAGATTGATTTACAGCTGCAACACCTTCATTGATAATTCGTCTTGCATTATCTAAATCTGTAGCTAAAATTTCTTGATTGTCTACAGGCTGTCTTACAGTAAGACCAAGAATAGTACCATCACTATAAGGTCTTCCAGCATCTGAAAATTTTCTAACTCTTATGGACGTACTATATGTTTGCGTTCTAGCACAACCAGTATCTCCAGCGTTTGGATTACTCCAAATGGCAGCTAATCCAACATATCTTCTTCGAATATTCCAAGCATCATTTTCAGTATTTGGATTATAATCATCGTTTTCGATGATCGTATTTTGTGATTGATGTACAGAGGTACCCATTAAACTGTTTCCTTTTGCATTGATTCTTTTTTAATTAATTCATCTCTAATTTGTGTTAGTTGTTCTCTAAATTTTGCTAATTTATTTTTTGATAAGTCAGAAAAACCAGGTAACAAATTATGTTCACAACTTAAAACTTTTTCATATAAATCAAGAACAACAAGAGGAAATTCTCGGGAGTATACATTATATTCTCTCACCCTATCAATCATTTCCATAATCTCTAAATTTAGTTTTATAGAATTTAATCTTTTATTTCTCAAATTTTTACTATTTAAAAGTTGATTCTGGTATTTTTTCGTGATTCGTTTTGACATTCTAACCCAATCACACCATTCATCTGGAGTTTTTAAATAATCTTTATTTAAATCATAGTTTTCACTTGGGCAAGAACCTCTACAAATATTATATGCCTCACATGTGTCGCATGTATATTCTGGATCGTCAGCTTTTTTCCATGAATGTGGCAAAACCTGACCTAAAATTCTATGTGGAAGTATTTCACCTTTTAAAATATTTCCCATGTAAAACAATTCTTGTTGATCTTTTCGTGTATGTATTTGGTGACATGGATACATTTCACCACTAGGACCTATACTCAGCCATTTATTACTTCCAAAACTACAAGGTGTACCTTTCATATCAAATTCGTCATGTATGCATTGAAACAAATAATCATCAATCATTTTCACACTAATGTTTCTTTTATTGTTTGGATCTTCGTATATTGAAATTGTCCATTCATACAATTTATCAAGTTCATTTTCTAATAATTTAACTTGATCTTTAGTCCAAACTTGATCGGTAACAGGAACAGGAGCAATGTTATCAACACCTAAAGAAAAAATGTTTTGAACTCCAGCTAAAAGATTATGAAATTCACCTGGCGGAACTGTCATCCGAGCTTCTATTAACCTTTTCATGCCATTGTCTATTAGTTTTTTGACATTTTTAGAAACAACATCATAAGAATTATCACGTAATCTATCATGAACTTCTTTGGTGCCGTCTATTGAAACTAACAAACCAATATCATTCTCATCAATGAACTCCATTTGTTCATCAGTCAACAAAGTTAAGTTTGTTGTTATGCCAACAGAAAGATCATAACCTTTTTCTTTAGCGTGTTCAATACATCTTTGAATAGTTTTCCATGCGATAAAAGGTTCACCACCAAAAAAAGATAATGGCATTGAACCAGTAGGATTATTTTTTCTAAAATTCTTATATGCAACATCAATAATGTCAACTACTTCATCGGGTTTTATTAACCTACTTTCATGTTCTTCAAAACAATAATCGCAATGTAAATTACATGCGCTCGTTACAGTAATTGTTAAAGCACTCAATTGAAAGTAATCATCAAAAACATGAGGATTTCCTTTCATAGATTTTTTTGCATAAAAATTTAAAGGCTGATTCATAATTTATTTTTTTCCTAGATTATAAAATAACTGCTTCGACTATACCTTCACCATCATCGTTCTTATCTATCAGAGATAATGCAAAGTAATTCATTTCATTAACACTTGCTACTCCTGCTATGTTACTTAATCCTAAAGGTTGACCTTTGATTACTTTGCCTATAACTTTTACAGGAACTCTACCTTTTAAAGCAACAATTGTTCCGTTTTCCAAATCAGCATTCATTAAGTGTGCAGGTCTCAATGATACTACACCTAGAGCTCTAAAGTTGGCAATTGTTGCTGCTGTTATTTCTTTTTCGCCGCCTATGGCCATTACGGTACCTTCATCGTATTCGCCGTCAGCTAGATACTTTTCTGCCAAGTCACCATAAAGAGCTCGTGTTGCTGTTCCACTTAAATTACCATAAAAAGTACTTGCTGTTATATTTGCTCCAGATGCATTTATATCAGCAAAAGATCTTATGCCTCCATAAAATTGTGCATAGGGATTTACACCGAAAGAACTTCCGGTCATTGAAAATGCTCCACTACTTTGTGCGAAACCAGTACAGTTTTGAATATTACCACCATTTAAACTGGAAGCGGTGCTAGCGGTCGTTGCACTTGTGGCAGATCCAGCTGTTGTTGCATAGTTAGCATTACCATTAACATTGATATTATATAATCCACTCAAGCGAGCAACTGGAACAGTACCACTTGTTAAATTTGAAGCATTTAAATTTGTTAGGTCTGCTGATCCTATTGTAGCATCAACATAAGCTTTTGTAGCAGCATGCATCGCACTTGATGGACTTGCACTCAGAGTCAAGAAACCAGTCATGGTTCCACCTGCTAAAGGTACATATGCGGCTAAAGATGAATTAATTGTTGTTTGACCTGCAACGTCTTGATAATTTGTACCATCATTTGTAAATCTCCACCTATCGGAAGTTTCATCCCATAAAAAGAATACATTAGGTGAAGCGCCTCGATCTATTTCTAATCCAGCATTTTCAATTGGTGATGCAGTTTGTAATATGTCAGAATTAAGTGTTATAATTCCATCTGCAATTTTCATATCATTTGCAAAAATTGAAGCTCCAGTAGCATTCAATGTTCCATTAACTGTTAAATCACCTGTTATAGTACCTCCAGTAGATGTAATTCCTGTATTTGCTCGAGCAAACGCTGCATTAGCATGAGTATAAGCATGAAAAGCAAAGTTGTTTATTGTGTTTGAAAAATTATATGCGGCATTTGCATGAACGTTAGCTAAAGCGGCTCTAGTATTAGCTGCTACAGCTTTTTGGTCAGCAATTTCAGCATTTGTTAAAGCGGTATTTGCAGTAAAATATGCTGAGTTGGCATGAGTACCTGTTGTTCCAGCAAAAGCTGAGTTTGCAATATCGTGTGCTGAATTAGCATGTCTATAAGCAAATTGACCACCAGCTGCAAAAGCATTGTTAGCCGCATCAAAGGCAGCTTGAGCAGATACATTAGCCGTATTTGCATGTGCATAAGATGAATTTGCATGTCTGTAGGCCGCATTTGCATGTGTACCACTTACTCCACTAAAAGCAGAATTTGCCACATCATGTGCTGAATTTGCATGAGCATATCCAGTATTGGCATAAACACCTGTTGTATTTTGACTTACAAATGCAGAATTGGCATGTCTATAAGCTGCATTAGCATAGCCACCGGCTACAACACCACCAGCTTGATATGCAAATTTAACAGCACTCGCAGAAGCTACAAGTGTTGTACTATCAGAATCAACACCTGTATAAATGTCTGCGCCATCTAAAATCTTATAAGTTGTTGTCCAAGTATTACCTGTTGAAACTTCCCAACGATCATTTGTTTCATTCCAAATAATTTGAGCATTATTTCCAGCAACTCTACGGTTTATTATAAGAGCATCTTTATTATCAGGTGTATTTGCATTGAAAATGAATCTATCTGTTTCAAAATTAATATTACCTGTTTGAGTAAATGATCCTGCAACAGTTAAGTTTCCTTCAACAACGACAGTCTGTAAAGAAGTTATACCTGAATCTACAACAAGAGCATCATTTGCTGATCCAGAATTAAATCTTAATGTTGATCCATTGGTAAAGTTTACATTACCAGAAACATTAGCATTTATAATATTTGCAGAAACAACATTTGAACTTAACAATGTAGAATTATTAAGTGTTGCACTATTTGAAATTAAAGTAACTATATTACCATTAATGATAGTACCATTTGTAATTGTACCATTTGTAATTTGACCAGTCGTAATTGCAGCCGAAGAAATAACGGCATTTGCAATTGCAGCGTTAGTTACTGTTATATTAACTAAAGTAGATGTATTTAAAGTAGCATTGTTTGATATAAGTGTTACTACATTACCATTGATAATCGTACCATTTGTTGCGTTTAAGTTACCAATAGTTGCGGTATTAATTGTTGCAACATTTGATATAAGTGTTACTACATTACCTGTGCTGTTTGCAACAAAATCTCTGATCGTTCCAGTATTAGCATATAAAGTGTTCGATGTTAGATAATAAATATTACCTGTTGTTACACGCAAAATACCAATTACAGCAGAAGCAATATCAGAAAGGTTGTCAATTTTAGCTTCAAGAGCATAGATCAATTCAACGTTTGCTTGATCTAGTGTTGCAGTAGTTAGATATGCATTATTAACATATACAGTTCCAGTATTTGCTTCCAATACTTTACCTGTTCCTGATAGTGTAACAATACCAGCAATGTTTGCAGTACCACCAACATAAACAGAATTATTGACAACTGCATTGTTCGCATACACGTTGCCTCTAACATTGCTATTGCCACCAACATAAACACTATTTGAAACGTTAACTGCTTCTCCGGGTCCAGCAATCAAAACAGAGTTACCTATAGAGACATTACCAACACCAGAACCAACTGCACCAACAGAAACGTTATTTGTTACTGCTAAATTTCTACCGATAAAAGCACTATTTGAAACTTGGAGTGCGGTACCGTTTGCACTTATTAAAAGTACAGAGTTGTTAGCTAATTCTAAAGTACCATTTGATTTTGTATAATTGTTAGCTTTTAAATTATTTAATTCTATAGCTGACAAATTTGTTTGAATTCGCCATTCATCAATGGTATTCGTTCTTGTTATGATAGGAATAGTCATTTGGTACTTTAATCTCTCTTAATTAACTGTTGTAACATATTTTTTATTTCACCAATATCTTTATTTAAAGAATCCACTTGAATTTTTAAATTATTTATTTCATCATTTTTTGAATTTAATTTTGATTTCAAACGTAATCTGGCTTCATTTTCTAACAAAACTCCACGATTCACCGTTAAAAGAGCACCACTTGATGTGTCTTTAACAAAGTTTGTTCCTTTTACAGGTATTTTCATATTAACCTGATGGTAAAGCAATTACACGAAAATCTTTTACTTTTGGAACAATTGATGGATCACTTGTTGTTAAAACAATTTTAATAGCAAATGTTTTAAACGAATCAAATGTACCACCATTTGTTGAAGTATATGTTACCGAATCAGAAGTTAATGACGGCCTATATTCAAACTCTCTAAAATCATCTTCTGTTAGAGATGCGGTTGTAGATGGGTTAAAACATTCCATCTTTTGATATGGACGGTCTTTAAATGTTGTGGAATCAGATCCAGAAAGTATTTTATAATATACATGGATATCAGAAACACCTCTTCGATTTGCAGATAAAAATACTCGCAAATCACCAGCATCAAATCCATCTGCCAAAGTAATTGGTTTAGTAATATACCTTGCTAAACATGGGCCACCACTACTGTCGTATTCAGAATTAAGAACAATTTCAGCATTTGAAGTAATTGTGCCAAATCCTGTTCCGGGTACAGATATAGAAAAATCATCATAATAACCAGAACCAGAAGAAGCAACATTTAATCCAATAACATTACCTTGAGCACCGTTTGTTACTAAGTAAACAAGAGCTCCTGTTCCAGTATTTGAAGTAATTGTCACGACATTACTGTTAGAATAACCACCTCCTGGTGTAATAATATTAAAATCATCTACAGTAATTTCAGCATTATCAACAAAGTTTTCCCAAGCATTTAGAAAAATGCTTTCAAGTGAAACGAGTGGTGAAACAGCATTGTCTGTTGTTGAGATAGTTAAAGATACTGAAAAATCTCCTTGATTTTCTATATCTTTTCTTCTATTGCCTACAGTATATAAATCATCATCACCCATAGAATATGTGACGAATGGGATTAGATCTCTATAAGCAGTTTCTTTTGCACCACCTGCCATTTTTGATTTAAACTTATAATCAATTGTAAATGGTGTATCAGATTGAGTTTCTAATTGTCTAGTTATTAATCTGAATTTATCAATATTATATTTTGCACTCTGTCTTTCATTTTCTAAAATAAATGTTGCAGGTGAACTTGAGAATATGCAACGATCCATATCAAACATCAAATCTTCATTTAAGTAAGGTACATATTCCATTGCATTTTGAGATTTATACAATGTACCAACATATGGATTTACGGACACATATTGGTTACCTGTCGTGGTGGCTCCTTTTTCAGCAACCCAAAGTGAGTAAGAAGGACTGTCTGTTAAAACAACAAGAGCATATAAACCTGCCTTTAAGAAAACAGGAGATGCAAAAGTAAATTTAGTATAATTTGAAGATGAATTGAAATTTGGACTTGTAGTTGTATTTACTTCAAATGGATATTTTGTAACAATAGACTCTGGGTAAATAAAGTCAGAAGATGGTAATCCATTAACCGTAGGTCTTATTTGAACACTTACAGGAATATTGTCCTCATCTTTGTTTGCAAAAAATAATTTAACATTCTCAACAAATAAACCATTTGGATAAACTTCAGGATCAATGAAGAATGTTTGAGCCATTGGATCAACACGCCACGTTGAAGTAATTTCTTGCCTAACAGCTGTAGATTGCAATAATGGTGAAGATGCATTTCCGACAAATTTAACACCAACATCAACATTATAAACTGTATTTACAAGATTAGTTTTATTTACTTTTATGCCAGAAGAAACATATGATTTTTCAGCAAACGAAATTGCATCTTCATCATAAGTGTTATTAAATGATTCTGTTAAACGTAAAACTCTTTCACCGTTTCTAAATGTAGCTGCAGGAGGATAAAATACTCCCGAAACTTGTCCTAACTTATTTGCTCTATTAACACCGATACTGTAAACCCAAGTAGAAGATTGTTCAACAGAAGATGTTGTTTCTTGAATTGTTGCCACTTTTGTAGAAGTGTTATAAGCAATAACATTATAAACAGCTCCATAACCATCAGAACTTCCAGATCTATGAACAAATGTTATTGTATTTCCAGCAATATTTACAGAAGGTGCATCTGGTGCCAAAGTTATTGTACTAGAAGTTATACCTCTAGTTAATCCTGATTTATGTTCTAATACAGAATCAATACCATATACTGATTTGCTGTCTACACCCCAAATAACTTTACTGCCTGTTAAAGCTAATCCTGTTTCGTTTACAACACTAACATTTGATGAACCTCTTTCACTATTCGTAACAACAACCATTCTATATGATGTACCACCACTTTGATAAGACGCTATAAAACTGTTTAACTCTGTACCATTATTAGCAATAATAGCTAATTCACCAGAAATGAATACGGAATTTGAATTAACACCTGAAAGAACTTTAATTTTTGATGGTACTACAACGTATTGGTCGATATTAACACCATCAAAAAATGCATAGTATCTTGCATTAGGTTTTAATGAAGATGCTGTAAAAGTAATATCTCTTGGTTTTAAATATGGCTGAATTGCTAAATCAGTAACAAAAGTACCAACATCAACTTGCGATGTTGAACTACTGATTTGTTTCATGTTTAATTCAGCACCTTTTGAGATATAAACTCTATCTGTTGTAGTTTGTAAATTACCAAATTCTCTGCGACCTAATTGTACTGTACTGTTATCTACTGTTGTTACGGTCTCAAACCATTTAGTATCAACTACTTTAGCAAAAGGATTGTCTTTATCATTTACCCATGTTGGATTTTGATCAGAAATAAATTTAAATGCTTCATTAATAAAATTAAAAGCATTATCTAAACCTTGAGTAGAGTTTAATGTTACTCTGGCAGTATGTCCAGTATCTACATCACCTGTATATTCTGGAAATAATCTCATTGTACCTTTAAAATTAGCAAATAAAGCATTTGCGACAGGTACAAATTTGGTGGCATATGGTTGCGAAGCAAAAGAACTTGTTGTATAATTCAACATCAAAGACTTTTGGTCATTTACACCAATAGCCGCATAAGAACCTGATGAATTGGCAGATGACCATTTCATTTTAAAAGTTCTCATTAAAGATGCAGGTTTCAGTTCGCCTTCTTCAATAAGGTTTCTGTTATCAAATCCAACATCACCATATGTTGATTGAACATCACGATTAGTAAAGTTATCAACTAAAATGCCGTACTTAGATCTTTCTAATCCATCAGCATCTAATACTTTTGAGTCAGCTGCATTTTTTTCTAACGAAGTTAATGCAACATAATATTCTAGACCTTTGATTCTCTTTTCAAAAGATCCAATATCATTCATTGTAAATCTTTTATTGTTTTTAAATTCTGCTTTTATTTCTTTAACTGTTTCAGTATACGGAGGAATATCTAACGTATAAATCAACATATCATTAGTATCCACAGGTGGAGGAATTGGTGATACAGCAGATTTGCCTGACAAAACAGAAAATTCTTTTGACGGTTTAACAACAAGTCGGTCAATTCTACTAAGGTAATATTCAAAAGAAAGTTCTGCTGTTCTATCTGGGTCAACATTTACAGCACCAAAAAAAGTATTAGAAGCAATCGTTCTAGTAGGTCTAAAATCTAAACATGAACGTAGAGAAATTAATTTACCATCTTCATTACTTAAAAACTTAGACATTTCATTATATGTAAAATTAGATCCTGTTTTTAAATAAGAATCAACAGTAAATAAACCTTCATTTTGTGGTGATGGTGCCGCTTGATGTTTTAAATATTTGTATTGAATCAATAAAGAAGAACCTGTTGGTGAACTATATCCTCTTTTTAATTTTATTGTTGCGTGATCGTAATGAGTTTTTCTTTGACCATTATCGAATTCGTAGTGACTTGTAACATCATGGTCATCATTTGTCAACATTGCAGTTGTTACATTCGTTGTTGTGGATTTTGAATCAGTAATTCTGACGATTTCATAAATGTCAGGTACTTGTAAGCTTACAACTGTGCCAGGAGTTTTAAGTTGTGCGATTGTATTGGCGCCATTAATAAATGTTGCACCTATATCTTCAAATACTAAACCATCTGTAATGTTTATTACACTACCAGTATTTGCAAAATCTAATGAGTCTCCAGCCGTATCTAAATTGTAAGGTACTTTTTCATGTGAAGTGTTTGAAAGTGGTAACAGTTGTTTTCCACGAATCGCACCTGTAGTACCGTTTTCTGCATTGTTTACTTTAGTTGTGATGATAAAATCTGCTCTAACACCGGCAGTATCAAAATCAACAGTAATTGAAGTATTACTTATTGCTGTAACAGTAAATAAGTTATTAGCTAAACTTACGACCGTATTTGGTGCTATTCCAGAAGTAGAATTTGATGTTGAATTGTATCTGATAAAGCAAATAATGTTGTTTAATATTTGGTTGTCAGACAATGTACCAGGTGAACCAGCAAAATCAAATGTATCTGTACCTGTTGTTGAGATCGTCATTTGACCTGTACCGTCTGACAAATTATCAGAATATAATTTTCGAGCATAAAAATCAAAATTAGAAATACTACCTGATTTCATAGATTCAAATGGTGTATCAAATACTAAACTTGTTTTTGTTGGTTCAGTAATAAAAGAAAAACCAGTTGTAGAATCTTTCGAATCACTTCCAACATCTGCTGCAAAGATTTTTGAAGAACCTGATTTTTGCGAAATCGATCTAGCAACTTTAAAATCTGATTCAATAGAATATGTGTTTGATGAAGGAATAAAAGGTAAAGCTTGCGACAATGTAACTGTTTGTGATATACTATTAGACTCTCTAATTAAAATTGGAGCTAAAAATTGTCCAGCACCATCAGTAATTCTAAAGTACATATTTGCATAACAATTTGCCTGTGATCCTGTTGACGTAGCAGCATCTAATTCAATAACTGTATTTGTAGATCCTACCGTTAAAACTGTTCCTGTAATTGGTTTTGACGACACATCAAAAACATTTACTGTAAATGTATGAGTACTTCCAAGAACTGATGAAGAAGCATCATTATACTTCATCATATTAGCTCTTAATGTTCCAATTTTTGTTGAATTATAAGCATTCGTAGAACTAAAATCAATTGTTGTATGTGGAGTACAATGAATATCTAATTCAGGAAAAGAAGAAATATCTAATGTTCCAGTTGTATTAGCTAAAACGACAAAACTAGAATAGTTTGTTGGTAAATCATAATCTGAAACATTAGATGTTTGTCGTGCTCTTGGTATTTGAATTCTAGTTGGAGCAATAGTTTGAACTTCGTAACCACCGACATATGCTTTACCTGGATCTAATACCGCCGTAAATGAATTTGAATCTAAAGTGTTGTTCGCATCATAAGCTTCTTCTTCTAAAGAAAGAACAAATGGATCTACAGTATAATTACCAGATTCTTCAAATGTTCTTCTAGCAAGAGTTTTTTCAATCTCACTATAAACTGGATAATCAATTTCTTTTGTTTTAACTCCATCAACAAGGCGAATAACTTCAAAAAATGAAGATTCGTCAGCTGAGTCTAAAGTTCTTTTTGATAATCGAGTAGCAATTTCATAACGTGTTGCGCCAGGTGCTTGATAATTTGAAGCACCTTGAGCTGGATCTAATAATGTGGTATCGTCAATCTCATCTACAATATTTTCTTCGAATTCGATACCTACTTTATAAGTTGGTTTTTTATTAATTGTTGTTGCGTTATAACCTACCTTATAAAAAAGTTCAAGCACTAAAAACTGAGGTACTATTTTAACAAAATTACCTTTAAAATAGTAAACACCGTCTTGTATACTTGCAACGTAAGAACGACCTACCGCACTTGTATCTTTTACTTGAGCAAAAATATTTTGACCAAATATTTTGATTTCATCTTCTTCATTGAAAAAATCGGCACTTAAATACTTTAAAATGAGAATAGGATTTGTTGTGGTGTCATCAACAGCAATAACTTTTGCTCTTACTGTTTTAGAAGAATTATAACTTATAATAGTTTTATCTAAAAATAAAGATACATCAATATCTTCATTTTCATATTGACTATTGAGAATTAAATAAAATGCTCTGTCATCTAAAGAAATTTTACCACCAGTTATTGGACTTCCATTTTTGAAAATATGGTTACCAAATTTTTCAATTTGATTTTGAAGTATGGTTTGTAATTGAGTTAATTCTCTAGCCTGGACAGAATATCCAGGTCTAAAAAGAACTCGCATGTAGTTCTTATCTTCATCAAAATCGTCAAAATATGGGTCGTAATTAAAAAAAGTTGTCATTTATTCCTCTAAAACTTTAATGTAAATCTTATTCTGTCTAACTGGTCATCATCTCTTGTAACAGGTGTTTGATTTGAAACATATAAAATTTTGCCTGTGTATAATTCTAATGTTGGATCCGTTTTATTTATAGCTACTCGAATAGCACCACTTGTTTGACCTTTGATCGGTTGGTTTGTTGATAAAGATCCTCTTATATTGTTTACATACAATAAATTCTGTAATTCATCAAAAGAAATAACATCAGCACTAAATGTTGAAGTGGCTAAACTAACTCCTTGAAAAACTATCTCATCATTATTAAAATCTCCTACACCTGGAGAAACTTTAATTTTTGTATACATGGTGTACAAAGAATCTCCAGCCAATTCAGTAGTTGCAAATTCATAAGGATTTTTTAATAGAGTAACTTCACGATATTCATTGTCTGTTGGAAAAACACCATTCTCTGATCCATCAAAATCAACATTAAACATTATTGTATTTGCATATAATTCTTCAATTGGATCAAATCCATGGCCATTTTGTGGTGATAATACCACTTCAGCAGCTGCGGCCGTACCAATACCACCAGCAACGTCAGAAAAACTTAGATTAGCTTTTGTATAATCAGAACCTCTATTTTGAACAACTATATCAATTATTTTACCATTTGCCACATTAGCTTTTAAAACGGCATCTGTTCCATCACCACTTACTGTGATAATATCTTGTACTGTACCGTCTACATAATTATTCCCTTGATTAGTAACTCTTACTATATCAATACTCCTGTTCACGGCTGCAGCTCGAACGAACCTGTTAAAACTAACAGGCATAAAATCTTGTGTTAAAAATTTTTGTTTTTGTTGTGAGGTTAATGTGAAAAGATACTTCCATTTATAACCATCAGGTGTTTTAAAAAATGGTTCTTCTAAAGATGTGGATGACAATGAAAGTTGCGGCTCAGTATTAGAATTTGTACCGCCGTTGTTCCAAAGACATTTAAAAACTTGATCTTTTGAATTTAAAACATAAAATGGTGTTCCTGCTGGGCATACTCCACAAGCAGCAAATGTATATAATGTGTTTGCAGTCCAATTTACTCTTGGTACTACGAATGATGCATTTTCTTGACTTACTCTCTTAGCAACCATAGCTCTATCATAATAAGAATTAAGATTCTGTATCGATTGGCCTGGAGTAGGAGCAACTTCTGTTCCAGCATTCCACGGTGTTTCTTTACCTAAAGTGACGAAAACATAAGATCTTCTGTTTAAAGGTAGGTAAGAATTAGCACTTACATCAAGTAAATTGTATATACTTTCCGCTAAAAGTGTTGAAAATTGATAGGTGAGTAAGGAAGCCATGGGTCTATTTATTCGATTTTTTGAAGAATTGTAGTAACTAAATTAGAAGTAACTTCGAATGTTCCAGAAACAATAATGGTATTTGCATTAACGAAAGTGACAGTTTTGACTGAATCGAAAATCAAATTGATTGTTTGACCAGTTGCAGTAACATTTATAGTGTTACCAAAAACCAATGATGTTGTGTTGGAAATAGATGATACTAATCCAGTATTGCCTGTACTAATATAAATTGTATCTCCATCTTGAAGATCATTAATAAATGTAGTATTATTACCAGTAACCACATTTGATGAAGGTGTTACATTGATAGTACCGTTAGTTGCTTTATAAAGATTGGTCAAAATTACCATGTCACCAATGTTTACCACATTTGCTAAATCAGGAGTAGAACCAGTTGCAACCATATTATTTGATCCAGAAACTACATTAAAGGTGTTAGCCATTGTTTTTCTGGACAAATGAATTGAAGTAATTTCTGGATCTGTAACATCTTCTACATTTGAATTTATGCGAGTAACTAAAGTTTTAGTTCCTAATGGATGAACAATTTCATTAAGAGATTTTTTGAACTTACTATAATCGTTCTCTGTTTTTATTAAGTATGAATAATTATGGTATTTCTCATCATCCTGTAGTTTCTTGTCTGAACTTGGTTGCCCATCTGTATTTAAATAGATGCCTGGATAACGAATAAGTCCGTTTTCAAATTTTGCAGTTGCTCGAGCTTTTCCATCACCATAATAAACAACCGATGAAACATTAGCAGTTACGACTGGAATGGTATTTGATGTAATTGGTAGTGCAATATTTAAAGAACCACGGTAATTAAAGATTCTTAGTAGTCCACTTGATGGCTCATACCTTTCAACTCGGGCATTAAAGGTAGTATTGCTACTCGATTCACCTTGGTAAATAACTGTATTCGAAACGAAAAGCTGGCCTTCTGTTACATTTGACACAACGAGATCAGCGTTTCTTAACGAAATTGTTGGTGCCTCTACATAATCGTAACCGTAACTTATAATGCGTAGTTTTGTTATTGAACCAATTCGAGTTGTAAATAAATTAACATCGACACCATCACCTAATATTTCTCTTACAAATAGTTGAGAGTTCGCACCTGTTGTACTATTGATGGTAATTAAAGGTAAAGAATCTTGTGTGTATCCTTCTCCACCTTTTATAAGTGTGCCTGAGTCATTAAATACAACAGATTTTATACCATTGTTTGCTAAATGTACTTCAGAAATTTGTGCATTAGCTCCATATCCTGAACCACCTGTAAAAATTAAATAATCACCAACGTTATAATTTTCTCCGCCATTTGTTATTTCTATTCTTCCAAGAGCACCAACATCATTTATTGGCCGTCTTAAAAGTTTATATACACTTAATCCAACAATATCATTTTCAAAATTAGAACCTTCAAGTGTAATAGAATTTGTTGAAACACTTTCAATTATTCTAATTTCTTCATACTTATTATTTAAAAACAATCTGATTAAATCACCTTTTTCAAATGATAGAGTTAAATCTTGGTCGAAATCACTTAATACTCTAGTGTCTCTAATAGCAACAGTAGAATCTATGACCAAAAGATCATCATTATCTTCTAAGTAAAAACTGTAGAAAAAAGATTCAGGTAATGATTTATAACCACCTCCAGAACCGTCTGTTGAAACAAATGAAATTGGAAAAACATTTAGTGTTTGAGTTGTTGTAACAAAATTAATTTGACAATTTTCAATATTACTTGTATTTGCAGCACCATCTAAAGTTAAAGAATATATTGTTTCTATAGCAACATTACTTACATTTACTAATCTATGTGTACTTTGATCAAGAAGTTGTATTGTAGCTCTTGATTCTTGTCCTAAAATTGTATCTTTAAATCCTCCAACAAAGTCTACTAAAGAAGAATTTTGTATTGTAGGATCTCTAAAACCAAATCCACCATTGACAACTTGAACTTGAATAATAGAACCTTTAGTAACTTCACCAACGGTCGCTATAGCACCAATTGGTGTTAATCCTGAAGGCGGTACAGGATTTAAACCGCCAACTATACTGACTGGATCTCCTTGATAACCCGTTTCAGGATCAAATGCAGTATAAAATAAACCTCTAAATTCTGGATTAATTTTTATTTCAGATAAAGAACCAATTAATCTTGCACTAACATCAATTTTATTATTATCATCATCATAATAACTTGCTTGAACTATTTCTCCAGTTTGAAATAACTTTTTAATATTAGAAATAAACAATTCAACATACTCAATACCTAATTGTCTATCAATTGATCGTGTCACACTTTCTACAATTGCCGTAGATTTTGATATAGATCCTGTAATTTTTGTACCAACAATATTAAAAATATTTTCATCATCAGTATCAACTCGTAAGGCTAAAGGTAAAACCCATTTACCATCAGAAGTTTTTAAAATTTCTTCTTTTGGATAATAAATTTCTATATCTTCATTATAAAGAATTTTAAATAAAAATTTTACAGAATCGGGAGTACCTTTTGATCTATAGTATTGACCAACAAATTTTAATAATTTTGATTTATCAAGAAGTATTTCTTCTGGAAAATATGGAGTTAATTCTGTTTTTATGATATTTAAATAAAAATCAGAAGCAAGATCTATATCTTTAGAATCTGAAAAAGATTGAACTGCTTTTAAAATCTGATTATTTGTTTGTAACCATTGATAATACTTTTCCAAAAAATTAACAAATTTTGGATATTCTTCCCTTACAAATTCAGGAAGTTGTTTTTCAACTAATGTAGAAGTGAGTAATTGTTCCATTATACTTTATAAACTTCTACGACAATACTAGTAGGATCTTCAGAATCAAAAGCTAACATTTTATTTCTAACAGATGAAATGACCGTTATTTTTGGTCGAATGTTAACTGATATTTCTCCAAAAGCATTTGCAACAGCCAGAGGGTTAAATTCGTTAATATAAATCTTACCTAAAAAATAATCAATCGATCCCATGACACCGTTATTTCTTCCTGAATTTAAAATTACTTTTGTGTTTTCATTTGTAACTTCATCTGGTTTGTAATAAACTATTCTTAACTGTCCAAATCTACCTTCTAAAACAGCAGAAGCTGCAGCTAACTTTCCACCACCTCCAGTAATGCGAACAGTAGCCGTAGTATAACCAACGCCTGGATTAATTACTGTTATTTTTGATAGTTTTCCATTTACAATTGTTGCTGAAGCTATTGCACCTTCACCATCACCAACTATTTCTATTGTTGGTGTAGTAGAAAATTCTATACCTGGATTTGTTACAGTAATAGATTCTACACCAGTAAATGATGAAGGTACTTCTTCAAAGAAACATTGTCTTTGTATTCCATCTTCATCTAACATTGTGAATTCAGGGTTAGAATATAAATTATCAAGAGTTGTACCTTTATCTAAAGCTACTCCATAATCTAAAATATAACTATTTGAATTTATTAAATCAGGTCTAAATTTTTTAGTTAAAAATAATTCAATTTCATTTGAAATAATTGAACTATCTAAATTATCAATTTCAGTTTTAAGTAAAGATGACCTAAAAATAGAATTAAAAGTATTTAAATTATCTTCACAAAAATTTGTTATTTTTGTTTCAATACTTGTTTTTAAATTATTTACATTACTAATAGTTTTTGTTGGATCATAATAAACTTTTGATATTAATTTTAAATAATTATAGTCAACATCTACAATTTCTGGTGTAACTGTTAAAACACTAATTGGTTTTATAATTTCTTCTTTTACAAATTCTTTTTGTGCATCAGTTATTTCAAAACCTAATCGAGGTTTTGCTGCGATAAAAACTTTACCATAAACTGGTGGTTCATTTTCTTCTCCACCCCAAACTGTAACAGCTTCAAATTGTGGGTATTTTTGTTGAATTAATTTGATATAATCATTTTTTGTTACTGCACGATTCTGTGAAGTAAATTGTAGAGGTGCTGCAAATTTAATTTGATCAACACTTTCTTTTTCTGATCCTCCAGAAGCTGATGATACTGAAGAAACAGTAAAATTAGTAAACGATTCTATTGGTGTAGTAGCAATAAAATTATTTGCTTTATTTGAAAGACTACCATTTGTTACTAAGTAATTTAAAGTGACCACACCACCATCAGGAATTTTTTTACCTAAAATATCATCACCAAAATAAATTTCATATTTACCATTTTGGCCTTCTTGCAAGTAATAAACTGTTGATGTAGGATCTATCGTCAGAGCATCTGTATTTAAATTATAAACTACTGAGTTTAAATTAGAAGAAGATTGGCGTACAGTAACTTTTAATGTTGTAGTGTCAATATTTTCATCTGGAATTAAAAAAATCTGTTTTGGGTTTGTTGCTTGACTATGGGTGTAACTATAATTAACAAGTGTGCCTTCATAAATTGACACGCTATTGAAAACAAAATTATTACCAGTTTTTGATACAGTTACATCATCTAATGTTATAAAATTATAAGAACGACTATCAATCAAATTAGAAACAAACATATAACCTTTAGGTAATGTTAAAGATCCTGGTGTTGATGATTGTGAATTGACAGTAAAATTAATTTTTGCTATTGGAGATCTAGTAGACCTTGGAGTGTACCCATATTTTTTCGCATGGGATACTACAGAATTTCGGAGAATGGCGGAGTCTAAAAAAGATTCATTTGCCAGCATATTCATATAATATGCATTGTAATGGGTATTATACGCCAGAATATCTAACAATACCGAAAGACCGGCTCCCTCAAAATCGTAGTCTGAAAATTCTGATTGTTGTTTTAGAAAAGTTTTTAAGTTTGATTTGATGGTATCAAAATCTAACTCGGTTACATTTAAGCGATCAGCCATTATCTTACTCTTTGTAAAAAGAATTGAATTGTTATTGGGTTCGTTAAGTTAATTACTAAAAAATCTAATTTTATATTATATCCGTTATTGTCATAATCAGGTATTGCAGTTACTTTGGTCACACTTACCCTAGGCTCAAAATTTTCAATAGTCTGTAATATCTCTCGTTCTAAAGTTATTGCTGTTATTGAATCTAAATTTTCAAATAACATTGATCGGATATTTGATCCAAAATCTGGTTCAAAAGGTCGTTCATAATGATTTGTTAAAATTATATTTTTTAATGAATTTATAACTGCCTGTTCGTCAATATGTTTGTTTATATCTTTACGAACAGGATGAACATTAAAAGACAAGTCTAAGTCTTTATATTGTCTTGTTGTTTTTGTTGTTACGGTAGCCATCGGTTATTTATGTTTATATTTAAAACTTTTTATTTACTTACGTGTTGTTTATTGACCGCAAATATAAATTTGACAATTCTTCATATGATAAAGGTTTATCTATTTCTTGGTCATTAATATTTTTCCAAGTTTCGGAACCATCTTCATTTTTAATAATTGTCATATAAGGAGTATTGTGAAAATGAGGTAAAGTTAACTGTATCATTCTAATCCAAAAAAGTTGCATAGCTTCTTCTTTACTATCCAGTAAAGTTGTTTCTCCATTTAAAGGATTAAAAACTCCATACTTCATCATTTTCTCCAAAAATTTAACTTACAGAACCCCAAGTTGTACCAAAATTCGTCCAAGTAACAGAATTGCCATTAAGTCTTATTGCACGACCACCGGCACCACCTGATCCTGTGATATTTCCAGCTCCGCTGCCGCCTGCATTGTTAGAACTTCCTCCTGATCCGGCTGGAGTTGCACTTCCTCCGTTACCTCCAGAAGCTCCCCAACCTCCTCCACCACCCGATCCCATATTGCCGGCAGGAAAACCTCCGCCAAAATTGTTTGAAAGGATTCTAGTTCCGTCACCTCCTGCTCCACCGGCTCCACCGCCTTGGCCGCCGTAGGCAGAATAAACACCACCACTACCTGGAAGAACTCGGCCTCCGCCGCCGCCAGCTGTACCAGTATTCTGAAAATCAGTTGCACCCTGGCCGTTTGATCCTGCGGCGCCAATACCTCCTCCAGCTCCACCCGTAAATGTTACTGTGCTGGGTCCTCTAACAGTATTTCCACCACTACCTCCTCCGGCGCCTCCGCCGCCGCCAAGAGCAGCTATGAATATTACATCCCCTCCACTTAATGTACCTAATGAAGATCCACCGCCACCTCCACCACCGCCACAAATATAACCATTGTTTGTAATTGTAAGATTTGTACTTGTGGAAATGGCATCTCCTCCAGGACTTCCAGGAAGATGAGAAGCAGGAATTGAACTGAAACTTGCACCTTGACCACCACAACCAATTATAAATCCATTATTAACTATTGAAAGACCACCTGGCCAAGAACCGCTAATAGTTAAAGCTGGTGTTCCTGTTGATGTTGAATAAATGTAAACTCCAGCGTTAACTGTAAATATTACTGCTGATGTGCCATCCCAACCCTGAGATAAAAGTAAAGTTCGTAAGTTCACATTTGTCAAACTACTTGTAACAGCTGGCGCAGAAAAACTTGATGATTTGCCATATGCATTACTTAAAGAAATTGCACCACTTGAAACACCCAAAAGTGATCTAACGGTAGCTGATCCTAAAGAAATTTGGGCTGAAGAGGATTGACCAAGCTCAGTATTGATCTGCGACATTGATATTTGGCCAGATGACTGTAAAGGCATTTATCTACTTTTCAAATTATCAATTTCTTCTTTTAACTCTTTTATAGCAGCAACTAATAAAGGTATCATATTGTGATATTGAATTGTTAGATACTCAGAACTAATTGGTGCTTCTCTAATAACTTCTGGCAATATTTTTTGCACTTCTTGAGCTGATAAACCAACATATTTCTTTTTCTCATATCCTAATTTTTGAGCTACATCATTAGGCTCATAATAAAATGCTGATAGAGTGTTTAATTTATCTAAAGCATTTTCAATTAATCCTAAACGAACCTTTAATCTATCATCTGAATAAAAAGCAGTTATGTCATTTGTAGCTCTTATTTCTCCTGTTGTACCACTTGCATTTGTTCCAATACCTAAACTTAAAAAACGAACTGATGATGTTGTATCTATTGCTTGAGGTATAGATAGTGTTATTGTTCCTGATGAAGTTATAGGACTTCCTGATACCGTTATATTTGTTCCTGATATTGCAACAGATGAGACTCTAGAATTTGCAGTACTAAAAGCTCCCGTTGCATGAGCAGAAGCTGCGTTAGCGGTTTCAAAAGCTCCGTTAGCATAAGAACCAGCTGAAGTTGCTGTATTTGATGCCGTATTTGCTCTAACAAAAGATGCATTAGCGTGAAAATAAGATGAATTAGCATGAAGGTAAGATGAGTTAGCGTAACTTCCAGATGATGTAGCTTTTTGGTCAGATGTATTTGCTGTGTTAAAAGCGCCATTTGAATGATCTAATAAATCTATACCTCTAGATACAACAGAAACAGATTGTATAAGAGCATTTACTGTACCAAGTTGAAAACTGGCATGTGAAGTATTAATGTAAGGGGATGCATCAGGCTCAGGAGTATAACCGTCAAAAAATTTCCACATTCCATCAGTAGCATCACGAAATAATCCAGAATGTTTATAAGTTCCATCATTATAATTACCAGCAAAGCCTAAATCAGGATTAGAAACAGTATTATTATTGTTAAGATAAATCATATTATCATTAACAACAAGATTATTAGCACTAACTGTTGTTACATTACCAGATACGGTTAAATTTCCAGTTATTACTAGATTACCTGTTATTGAACCACCATTTAAAGATAGTTTTGTATTTGCAGCCTCAAAAGCTGCATTAGCATGATTTCTAACGTATGTATCAGTACTTGTTGATGCTGTATTGGCTAAATTGAAAGCAGCATTAGAATGATTTCGTGCGTAAGAATCTATTGACGAAGAAGCTGCAGAATTGGCGGCCGCAAAAGCCGCATTGGCATAAACACCAGAACTTATCGCTGAATTAGCAGCCGCAAAAGCACCATTAGCGTAAGAACTTGCGGCATTGGCGGCATTGCGAACCCAAGTATCTATTGAATTATTAGCAGCATTAAATGCAGATAAAGCTAATGTATTTGCAGCATTAGCAGCCGCAAAAGCACCATTAGCGTAAGAACTTGCGGCATTGGCGGCATTGCGAACCCAAGTATCGGTTGCATTGTTAGCAGTATTAAAAGCAGCGTTGGCGTGAATGTAAGAACTATCAGCATGAAAAGATGCCGCATTAGCTTTTGAAAAAGCACTAGCAGATAAAATTTGAGCATCAGTTGCAATAGTGCCTAATGAAGGTACAGAACTTGCTAAAGATGCGGCCGAATTTGCTTGGTCAAAAGCAGCTAAAGCACTTGAACGTGCAACACCATCAACAGCATTTAAAGCATTCACTAAAGCATTATTTGCAATACTAATTGCTGATGTTGCAATTGATAGACTAATATTTGCTGTATTGTATGCTGCGTTAGCAGTATCAAAAGCAGACGCAGCAGAATCAGATGCTTCAGTTGCCGCAGTTATTGCTGAAGTAAGTTGTGTTGATACTGTTGCTGGAGTTACAGTAGCTTCAGTATTTGCAAAAAAGTTAGCAATATCACTTGTTGTAGGTACTATTGAAGATGCATTATTTAAGTTTGCTTTTAAAGCATCTGTACCAATATAATTTTTTATTAAATAATTTTCTGTGTTACCTAAATTGTTTAATTTTGAAACTGTGTAATAGTCATTAACAACAGATTTTACTTCTTTGAAAAAATTCCAATCTGATGTTCTTCGAGTGTATATAAAAGTATTTACAGATTGCAAATTTGAAATAATACTATTTACTTGAGTACTTGTGATTGAAGCCCCTAAAGTACTTAGAGAAGAATAACTACTGTAAAGAGAATTGCTATTTGCATTTAATTCATCACCAATAAAAATACTAGTAAAGTTACCTAATATTGGAGTTGTAGTTTTAAATGATTCGGTTGTATATAAAATTCTTGTTGCTTCTGCACCTATACTTACTGCACTTTGAAAGTTTGGAATATTAGATGTATCGGCAGCTTCAGAATCAGAGATAGTTACTGTCAAACCAGAAATATTATCAGTATGATATTTAAATTCATTTAATTGAATTATTAAATTATTTGCTGTGTTTGCAAGACTTAATATTTGTGCTGATGCTAAAGGATAATTGTTAGCAACATCACCTAAACACAAATTTCTTATATTCGTAGTGTTTGCTAAAAGTCTATTACATTGTGACAGTACAGGATTTTTATAGTAATTTGTTAGACCTACTGCTGAATTAGCAATTTCTTTTCTTTGCCATTCACTTAATCCGCTAGGAGAATTGTTTAGAGTGTTTTGAGATTCAGAACTTAAAAACAGTCCGCTACCAAACTTGCTGGTATCAAAATTTAAAGTTAATCTATCTTTAATAAAAGCCATATTTACATTGGGTTAAATGGTGTTCCTGTTGGACCTTTCGGTGCAGGATGTCGATGTACGTTATAAATGTTTCTTATCATTTGCATTGTTCCAACAGAGTCTCTTACATAAGCAGAACCTATAATGCCAGGTGCTTCAACTTGTACTGTTGCTGTGATTATTCCAGCCGGCACCGGAGATTCAGATGTAAATCCAGAATTTATACCACCAAGTGTCTGTATTCCAAAATATGAAAACAATTGTTTTCCTGCAAGAATGTTATCTCCTGCGTATATACTGTTCACAGCATTTAACATTCCGTTTACAGTAACATCTCCATTTAAATTTATGCCATCAGGAGCATTTATTGTTACTGTACCTAATTCACCGCCAGCTGATAAATCTAAATCTCCGCCAGCAAAAATTGATGCATCACCTTTTACTTTTGTAATTGAATCACCTTCTACTAAAGAGTAAGCATCGCCATCAACTTTCATGTCTGCATCACCTAATACATGAAGTACAGAATCACCTTCAATCGTAATGTTGCAAACACCTTTAATTAAAACATGATTATTTTTTGCAACTATTTGATAACCATCACCAACAATTTTATCTATTCTTGTACCGTCTGGTTGTATTTCTGTAAATGTTCCTATACGGTGTGCTAAACGAACTGTTTCAGAATCTTTAGTGTCATCTAATGCAAACAAATGACCAGATTCAGTTTCAGTTACATGTGCATAAGGATATTCACCTTTAAAAGATGATTCTGGTTCAGTCCAATCATTACCATCAGGTTTGTTTACGGCCATTATACTCTTCCAAAAGATCTAGCAGTATATGCTAATGATTGAGCTTGAGCAACAGTTTCAGTTGTAGCACTCACAACATTCTGTAAAGATTGAGCAGTATTTTGAACTTCAATAAAAAGATCTTTTATTTCACCAAAAGGTGATATTGAACCTGATGGTGAATTTGGATCGTCAAAAGATAATAATTCAGATAAAGCGTCTGTAAATTCTTGTACACATTTTTTCAACATCTGTGCCAATTTTGCAGGTAAACTAGCAATATATGCCAAAATTTGATTACAATACTTTAAGAAATCTGCTGTAGCTTTAACTACATCAGTTATAAAATCTGCTGCCTTCTTTATCATTTTTAATACTTCTTTTATTTGTCTAATTGTTACTTGAACAGCCGTACCCATAGGACCACTAGAAAGACCAGCAAAAAATTGTTTTATTGCCTCTCGAGCTTGTTGTACAAATTGATAAGTTAACATTTTTTCTTTTGCAATATCAAATCTCAATTTCTTTTTAAAATCACAAACATGTTCAATTGCATTATTTGTTAGAGCTATCGTACTGTTTGCAATTTCACCTCTCGCTAAAGGAGATGTGGTTGGTTGGCCGTCAGCTCTTGTTACCACACCAGGAGGAAGTTTAGGAGTTTTATCTGCTTGTTCTTGTGTTAATTGAGGTACAAATCCTGCTGATTGGCCGTATGTTGAAGAACCATTTCTTGATGCTGAACTTGTAATATTAATTACACTTGTTGATTGTATTCCTGGTAGAATACCTACGATGATTGGATATTGTAAAGTTTCGGGATCTAAAAAGTATCCAACGACCCATTCACCCTCTCGAGCTATCGATGTTGTACTTCCTGTTGACAAAGGAACGACAGCGTGAGCCCATGGAAGGTTATCTACTGGACTTTCTTCAATATTTGGTGAGTGTAATCCAATAATTCTCACCTTGTACATTCCAATGTTTAATGGATCGTGAGCATTCTCAATAATACCAACCCAATTCATCGGGTCAAAATTACCATAATCCTTTTTAGTTTGTGTAACTATCATGCGTAATACCTCGCATCATCTACGGTTGCTGTTCGAATAACTCCAGCTTCTCTGTTAGAAGAATCACTAGCGCACTCGATAACAACCTCATGTATCGTAGGAGTTATACAATGATGTGCAGCTATGACCATATATTTTCCATAAAGACTTTTATCATAATTATCATCATCTTTTAATTTTTCTCCAAGTTTTGGAACTAATAATTCAACATTCACACCTGATGTAATTGAAAAATTACCAGGAATTAAAACTTGAACTCTTTGTGTTAGAAAATTTTGAATAATTGCTTTTCTTTGAAAGACATACTTGTAAGGGTCATCAACAAAATTTAAAGACTCAGGATCGTTTTCTTGTATGTATTCATTTTCATTTCGATAATATCCAAAAACATACACAGATTGTTTAGCATCAAACATCTCAATATTTTGTTTGCCTTTTTTATTTTTAACAACGGTCAAATTAGGCACTTTATTACCGTGTTTCATAGTGTGATAGTGGTCATCAAAACTTATTTCTCTTTGTGCTATTGTTCTGGTTATTGGATCAAATCCTATAAATTTACCGGCATAAACTCCATTTTGAACATTCTTTAAGAAATCAAACTGTGTTAAAACTTTAAAATTCTTTACACCAAAAAAAGTTGTTTCTTCGGCTTTATCACCTAATGCAACATTCTTTGGTATAAAATTTAATTTAGCAACAGGTGAATTTAAAAGCAATTTTGCAAGATTTACAAAGTTATATCCTTTTATATTTTCAAAAAATAAAAATGTCGGTGATTCTTTTTCATCTAAACTTCTCTTTGCACACCAGTCAATCGCATCTAATGGGTGTAAATTTGGTATAACAACTTTTCTCATACCTATTGTTTCTGCAAATAATCCACCATTTTTTGTTTCTCGGTCTATATTAACATTTAAGTATTCTTTTAATATAGATGTTGCAATATTTCCATAAGTATTTTCATATGATTGAGTTACACGAAGTTGTTCGGATAAAATATATTCATCTGAAATGAAATGTAATATGTAAGCTTCCGATGTTAAGTTTACATTTTTTCTATTTGATTGTTTGAAAATTCTAAAGACTTTTGTAAATGTCAAAGGGTCACTAGCACTACCAAACTCATTTTTTTGAATATTGACAATTAAATTTTCAGAACCATCAAGTGACAATTCATCTGTTAGGCCTTTAGCGTCTAAAATCACAATATTGCCATGCATACAAGGTAATAAAATACTATCGTAGATATTTAATTCTTGAAATATACCTGAAATATCTACTTTTTTTTCTTTGTAAACTAAAGACAACTCTTTAATTAAAAAATCAGAAACATTTACTGTCATGAATTAAAAACCTCAGTAAACTCATTTTCAACTATAGGTACAAATTCTGGTTTTAATATTTTTATTGAACGCTTATTTTCATTTTCTTCAACTTCATAATTGTAATAACTTAAAGATTCTTTTGTTATATCAATCGTCAATTCTGTACCATCTTGCAAAGTATAATTAGATGAAGAAGAAGTTAAATTTGCATAAGCATTTTGAGTTAATGATGTTTTTTCAATGGACAAAACTTCATTTAACTTAGTATTTGTTTTGGTTTCAACTCTTAAATAGGTCTTTATATTTGTTTGAGCCCAATTTGTTCCTGCACCTTCGGTTGAGTTGTTTGCATATTGTTCTGATTGATATTTTACATCAATATATTTTTTAAGTGAAGAATCACTCAAAGGCCAGTCAAATTGTGGATTTAAAATTTCGTTTAGTAGTAATATAATCCAATGCCTTTCAGATGAACCATAAATTTTATGTGCAATAATATCAGGTGTTTCTCCATCAGAAATTAAATATTCATAATACACCACAGAATTGTCTCTAAATTCTTTTTCAAAAGAAACCTTTGATGTAATATTGGTTAGATAATCAATATTATCTGGTGATAATGTGTATGGTGTTTTTGGAAAATATTTAAAAAATTTTGCCATTATTCATTCTCACTACTATTAATTTGACCAAAGTTCTCTCTCAAACTTAATCGTCCCTCATCTCTTGCAAAGTTTGCTTTTGTCAACATTTCTGTTTCTTGGAATTCCAAAGACAATCTAATTGCAACAGGCATACCTGTAAATCCTTTTCTAGCCGTCAAATCACTCGGCACTTCATATGTAGCAAAACCATTTGGTGCATAATCTATATCTACATTCGTTAAAACACAAGTTGATATTTTTGGAATGTTAGGATTTTCTTGGCCATTGTAATAAAATTTAATATCAAATTCTGAAGGCGGAACTAAAAAGAATCCTCCAACACCACCTGAATTTTCTGAACCTAATAATTCTGGTGCTTGATGAAATCTAAATCTATCTAAAATTCTTTGTACTTCAGACGCTTCTCTAGATAATCTAGGATAAAACATAAAGTCGAATCTAAAGTTTCTTAATTTAGGTGATACATATAAAACTTCAAGTTGCGGGTTAGCAACGGCTCCAAATCCTCCAGCAAAAGCTGCACGACCAACATCACCAAACATTCCTGCAACGGCGTTTGCAATAAATGGACTTGCATTTTTACCAATAATGTCCATTGCATCTTTAAAAGAAGTTGTATCCCTTAAAGCTGAAGCTGCGGCTCCAGCAGCAGCAAATAATCCACCACCTAAAGCTACTTCGTTATACCCTTGCTGATGAGTAAAATTTAAAGTATCTGGCATATAAAGAGCAATCGTATCCGTTGTTCTTTTTATTGTTCGCACACCAGCTAAAGATTTATATGATGATGCTTCTGAAATTGTTGTAGAGCCTACTTTCGCAGCAGAACTAGGAATATTTCCTATTCCCAATTTTCTTTCAATTTGCTCTAATTTACTGTTAGCTTCTTTTGCAAAATTTGTTGATTTTTCTGCAAAATTTGATACTGTCGATAAAACAGAATCTAATCCACCTATTCCTGTGCCACCAACCGAAGAATTTAGATTTCTTCTATTTGTAATAATTGAAGGTTCATCTCCAAAGCCAGTAATACCTTTGTAACTCGTTTTATTTTGCTCATTAACATGAATTACCATGTAATGACCTTTATCGTAAGAACCTAAGTCTATAGGATATCTTAATGTATTTGAATTATATTTTCCGCCAACCAAATTCTCTCTTGAATCACTAGGTCGAGTGTACGGGTTTTTATTAAATGATATATCCGTAAATTTAAAAATAGACATTTTTTGCCTTTAAAGTTGACTAGATAGTATTTATGTCATATAAAGGAAGGTTTATACCTAACAATCCTAAGAAATACAACGGTGATCCTAATCATATCATATATCGTTCTTCTTGGGAGGTAAGAGTAATGAAGTATTTGGATGAAAATCCAAATGTCATATGGTGGGCATCTGAAGAACTGCCCATACCGTATCGCTCACCTATAGACAACCGAATTCACAGGTATTTTCCAGATTTTATAGTAAAAGTTCGGAGAAAAGATGGTCTGGTTATGACATATATTTTAGAGGTAAAACCAGAATCTCAGACCAAAATGCCTGTACAGAAAAGACGCACAAAGAAGTTCATTCAGGAAGCTGCAACATACGCAATCAACCAAGAAAAGTGGAGAGCTGCCGACATATTCTGTAAAGAACATGGTTGGCAATTCAAAATACTTACGGAGAATGATTTGGGATTGTAGCATAAATAATAGATGGCTACATTACTCGACAGAATACAATCATCGCTCGCAAAAGAAGGTTTGAGACCCCGCACTCAACAAGCAAGAACCTGGTTGCAGTCTAAAGTTAGGTCATTAAATCCTTCAGAAAAAGAATTTTTTAGAGATAGAGAAAGAACAGTAAAATCACCATTTATTGGTCGCATGTACTTTTTCTATTATGATCCAAAGACAAAAGATAAGTTACCGTATTTTGACAGATTTCCTTTAGTGATACCTGTTGAACCATACAATGATGGTTTTCTCGGTTTGAATTTGCATTACATTCACCCAAGATACAGAATCACTTTATTGGATAAACTCAGTCAAACAGCAACAGATACTAGGTTCGATTTGAACACAGAACTAAGAGTTAATTATCAATATTTAAAAGGCGCAACAAAAGCATTTGAAGCCATTCCATGTATTAAAAGATATTTGTATTCACATGTAAGGTCACGCTTCATCGAAATATTTGCTGACGAATGGGACATAGCTTGTATGTTACCTATGGAAACATTTGTTGGCGCCGGCACAAGTAAAGTTTACGCAGAATCAAAGGGCAAATTCTAATGTCATTCGCACCAAATTTATTTCTATCAAACATTCGTGCAAAAGATGGTCTTGCACGGCCGAATCGATTTGAGGTTGTTCTACCAATACCTCGTTACATAAACAATTTTATTGGTAATTCTGTATTCGAACAATTGTTTAATTTACCAAATACAATCTTTACAAATGTTTCTGATATATTAGGTGGAGTTTTTGGAAGTCAGCCGGAAGATCCTCAATCTAAAACAAGTAACGCTTCGATCTCACGATACTTGGCCCTTCAATGTGAATCAGCTGAACTTCCAGGTAAAACACTTGCAACAGCTGATGTAAAAATCTATGGTCCAACATTTAAAGTACCATATCAAACTCAATATGCCGACACAACATTGACTTTTCTATGTACAAATGAGTTCTATGAAAGAAAGTTATTTGACCGTTGGATGGAAGCAATCATGCCAACAGACACAAATAATTTAAGATATGCAAAAGACGAAGAAACTCGGTATCTAACAAACATAAAAATCATTCAATATGATGAATTTATTAAACAGATTTATGCAGTAGAATTGATTGATGCGTTTCCAGTTGGAGTGTCATCACAACAATTATCTTGGCAGGATGACGGTGTGCATAGACTATCTGTTCAGTTTGCATATCAAAAATATAGAACAATTTATTCTGGCACATATAACTTATCTCAGGCAGCTGCTGCATTATTTGGAAGTGCTGGTGAAAGATTAGTTACTGGTCTTGGAAGAAATGTAGATCAGACAGTAGGGAGAATATTCTTTTAATTAAGTGAGGAAATTATGTTACCAAAAGTTGATGTACCAATTTATGATTTGAAATTATTATCTGTAGACAAAAAGATTAGGTTTAGACCATTTACAGTTAAAGAAGAAAAATTGTTTCTGATGGCTTCGGAATCTCAAGATGCCGAGTCTGTATTGAATACAATAAAACAAGTCGTAAACAATTGTATTTTAAGTGATATAAATGTAGATTCATTGCCAGTTTTTGATTTGGAATATTTGTTTTTAAATCTCAGGGCTAGATCTATTTCAGAATTAGTTACTTTAAAATACAAATGCAATAATACAGTTGAAGAAGATAAGAAGTGTGGTAACATAGTTCAATTTGATCTGAATTTGTTGGATATAAAACCAACAAAAGAAAATGACCACACCAATAAAATAGAAATAAATGACAAACTTGGTATTGTTATGAAGTATCCTAGTTTTGAAATGATTGAGAAATACAAAGATGCAAAAGATGCTAGTGTAATTGTAAATTTAATTATTGATTGCATTGATTACATTTATGATGCAGAAAATATGTACTATGCTAAAGATACTCTACGGCAAGAACTTGAAGAATTTATAGATTCTTTGCAGTCAAAAGAGTTGGAGAAACTTAAATTGTTTTTCGAATCAATGCCAAAGATCAAAAAGAAACTACAGTTTAAATGTAATAAATGTAATCATGAAGAAGATATTGATGTAGAAGGAATTCAAAGTTTTTTCGGTTAATTTTTGGTCATGAAAATTTAGGTAACTACTATCAAACTAATTTTGCATTGATGCAACACCACAAATATAGTTTGACAGAATTGGATAACATGTTACCTTGGGAAAGAGA
>Ga0209990_10000190_pt1 | contig 62909 bp, 52 predicted proteins | sample NOAtaG_6_FD_187304 | JGI IMG/M metagenome (GOLD analysis project Ga0209990, IMG submission 187304) | Freshwater lake microbial communities from Lake Erie, under a cyanobacterial bloom - NOAA_Erie_Diel5S_2200h metaG (SPAdes) (version 2) | ecosystem: Environmental > Aquatic > Freshwater > Lake ... | reverse complement strand
TGTTGAAAGTAGCTCCTCACCCGCGACCGCGATCGCTGAATGGCGCGGAGGTGTTTGCGAACGGTGCGCTTGAGTTCGCCGGAGTCCTTGGGTGGGACATCGCTGTGCACGGCTCGCTTGAGGTCACCGTTGAGATATTCATCCGGGTTCAACTCGGGCGCGTACGGTGGCAGATAGAAGACCTCGATCCGTTCCTTGTTGTCGTCAAGCCACGCGCGCACGATGCGCGCCTTGTGCACGCCGAGATTGTCGAGGATCAGAAACACCTTGCGACCTGCGTCGCGCACGAGGCGCTGCATGAAGTTGATCAGCAGGGTCGTCGACAGTGCCCCGTCGTACACCATGAAACGCACCTTCCCCTGGTTGGTGATCGCGGAGATCAGCGACTGGCTCTTGCGCCGAGCAGGTATCCGAATCACCGGGGTCTGGCCGCGGGGCGCGTAGCCGCGGTGCCGCGATTCGTCGCTGCGCAGACCCGTCTCGTCGCCCCAGTAAATCTCGGCCTTTTCGAGCTTCGCGCGATGCTTGATCTCCACGTAGCGCTTCACCAGCCACTCGTACACGGCCTGGTCGTTGTGCTCATACGCGCGCCGCTGAGCCTTCTGCGGCGTGTAGCCCCAACGCGCAAGGTATTCACCCACCGCTCGGATCGACAGCTTGACCCCGCACTTCTCGCCAATCAGCCGCTGCACCGCCTTGCGCGTCCACAGCGCGAACGGCAACTGCAACTGGTCCGGACAACGCTTGCAGATCCACTCCTGCACGCGACGCTCGTCCACCAGCGTCAACGCTCTCCCCGACGCCACCGGGCGACCACCGCGCGCCACGTGCACCACAGCGTCCGGGTCTTGCTCCCAGCGAGCCAGCATCGTCGACAGGTAGGTCACCGCATACCCCGTGATCGACGAAATCTCCGCCAGCGGACGACCCTCCTTGCGCAGCATCAACGCCTGCTTGCGCAGTTCGATTCGCGTCTCGGAGCCAGCTTTGCGACGGTCGGAACGAGCCATGTGGAAAGTTTGGCATGCATGGGGTTAAGATTTAGTTAGTTATGGGCCGGGTTAATAACGTCCGAGGTGAGGGGCGGCCGACCGAAGGGAGGGAACCCAGAAGCGTAGCTTCTGGGCCGTCCCCTCGACCGAAGTGTTAGGCATAGGGCACCATCGTTGACAGTTCCAGCACGGCAATGAGAGATACACCACCAACAAGATACAGAAATGGCCCATCCCATGTGTGCGGAGAGAGAGCTTCAGCCAATGTCATGGTGACAGGAACAATGCCGAGCGCGAGCAATAATTGTGTATCGGTTAGATGCGACTTAAGAATTAGGATCGCCAGAACTGCGCTAACGAAGACGCAAGAACTACCTTCAAGACTGCGGGTGTATCGACGATCCGTGAACAGCGCGCGCACCTGATACTTGCGCTTGCCAAAGCGAATGCCAACGGGTTCCGCAAGGCCATCACCGATGCCTGCGACGAGCACCGCGATGTAGATGAGAACCTGTTTTTCATATTGGCCGAGCCAGAGCACCATCATGACAATGACAATATAGGTGGCTATGACCTGCGTTGAAACCCATAGCAGCGTGTACGGTCTATCCTCGGGGCGATCTATGGCGGCGTAAGCCGTAGCAAGGAATTGGAACCGGGAGCGTAGCGGGTAAACGAAGGTGCCGATACACAGCAGGAATATCGTTCCGCTCAACAAGGTGGTAGTCACCGAGGCTTGGAACGGGAGATGATCGGCGAGAAATAGCGGGAAGAAGAAAAGGACGAAGTGGAATATCTTCCGCGTGTAGTTGACGCGGACACCGCGCTTGATAACCCAGAGCCCAAGGAAATACGCGGAGCCGTAAAGAACGATGGCTTTCAGTATTTCAATGAGCCAATAGTTGTCCATGACGGGGGATGCCTAACGTGAAATAGGGGACCTAAAAGTCCCTTTACAAACCGCCATAGTACTGTATATATTATCAGTCATTCGCTCTATCCCCCTGATTTTCCAGCCCCCGCTCGTCCATTAGTAGGCCCTAAAACCGCCCCTCAAATCCACCTCGCGCCCGCAAGCCGCCGTGCCCGACTCCCCTCCCCGCCTTCTGGACCAGGTCCGCGAAAAGATCCGGCTCAAGCACTACAGCATCCGCACCGAGCACGCCTACGTCGACTGGGTGAAACGCTTTGTTTTATATCACGGTCGCCGGCACCCTCGCGACCTGGGCCTGGGCGAGGTGGAGGCTTTCCTCACCCATCTGGCGGTGGCGGACAAGGTGGCCGCCTCCACCCAGAACCAGGCCAAGAGTGCGCTGCTGTTTCTTTATAAAGAGGTGCTTGGCGCACCGCTGCCCTGGCTGGGCGACATCACCCAGGCCAAGGCCTCGCGCCGGCTGCCCGTGGTGCTCACGGTGGACGAGGTCTCCGACCTGCTCGATCGCACCTCCGGCACCTGCGGGCTCATTCTGCGGCTGCTCTACGGTACGGGCATGCGCGTTATGGAATGCCTGCGTCTGCGGGTGAAGGACGTGGACTTCGTGCGCCGCGAGATCGTGGTGCGCGAAGGCAAGGGCTCGAAAGACCGCGTCACCATGCTGCCGGCCCGGCTGGTGGCGCCCCTGCGGGCGCATCTTGAGGAGGTGCGCGTGCTGCACCGCAGCGACCTGGACGCGGGCCTTGGCGCGGTGTGGCTGCCCTTCGCCCTGGCGCGCAAGTACCCGAACGCGGCGCGCGAATGGGGCTGGCAATACGTGTTCCCCTCGGCGCGCATTTCCATCGACCCGCGCTCGGGCCGGCAGGGCCGCCATCACGCCGGCGACAAGGCCGTCCAGCGCGCCCTGCGACAGGCCGCGCGCGACGCCGGCATCGCCAAGCCCGCTACGCCGCACACGCTGCGCCACTCCTTCGCCACCCACCTGCTGCAGGGCGGCTACGACATCCGCACGGTGCAGGAGCTGCTCGGGCATGCGGACGTGAGCACCACCATGATCTACACGCACGTGCTCAACCGGGGCGGGCGGGGGGTGGAGAGTCCGCTGGATGGCCTCGATCGGACGCCACCCCGGCCGGGGTTGCTGCGTGCGCGGGAAGGCGGTGCCTGCTATGCGGGGGCGGGGCAAGCCTGAAGGTGACACCAGAGAACACAAGGAGTACGGCCATGCATGCATTCTTCGATCGCAGGTTCAAGCCATGAAAGTCCGTTACTTCCCGGACACCGGCACGCTCTACATCGAGTTCCGTTCCGGCGAGATCGTCGAGACATGGGATCTCAACGAGGACACCCTGCTCGACCTGGGTGCCGAGGGCAACGTCTGCGCCATCACCATGGAGCACGCCTCGAAGCGTGCCGGGGCGCCGGAGTTCTCCTTCGAGCAGGTGCCGGCCTGAACCCGGCTGCCCGCCAGACTGCATCCTGCCCGTTCCCCAGCCCCTGTCGTTGCTGGTCTCGATGACCTGGCGAGTACCTGTCGCCGCCTGCATCCGGAACGTCACGCCCCTGTCGGGAGCTGCAGTTGCCCACCCCCGCCTTCGCCGAACTCCACTGCCTCACCAACTTCAGCTTCCTGCGCGGGGCCTCGCACGCGCACGAGCTGGTGGCGCGGGCGGCGGGCCTGGGCTACCGGGCGCTGGCCGTCACCGACGAGTGCTCGCTCGCCGGGGTGGTGCGCGCCCACGAGGCGGCGAAGGAGCACGGGCTGCACCTCGTCATCGGCGCCGAACTGCAGCTTTGCGAGGGCACGGAGGCCGCCCATGAGGCGCCGCGCGGTCCGAAGCTAGTGCTGCTGGCATGCCACCGCGAGGGCTACGGCCGCCTCTGCGGGCTGATCTCCCTCGGGCGCCGGCGCGCACCCAAGGGCGGTTACCGGCTCGGCATGGACGACCTGGGCGACGGGCTGCCCGGCTGTCTCGCGCTGCTGGTGCCCCGCTTCGCTTCACCGGGCGCAGCCACGGTCGCCTCTCCCGCATCCCGCACCGCCGGTGAAGACCTGATCGAGCCCGCCCTCGCCCACGCCTGCTGGCTGGGCGAGCGCTTTCCCGATGCCGCCTGGATCGCCGCCGCGCTGCACCGCGGCCCCGGGGATGCGCACCACCTGGAGTGCCTGCACGCGCTGGCCGCCGCCAGCGGCCTGCCGGTGGTGGCCGCCAACGACGTGCACATGCATGTGCGCGGCCGGCGCGCGCTGCAGGACGTGCTCACGGCCATCCGCGCGGGCATGCCGGTGGCGCAGGCGGGGCATGCGCTGTTCCCCAACGGCGAGCGCCACCTGCGCTCGCGCGAGGTGCTGGCAAAGCTGTATCCGCCGGCGTGGCTGGCGGCGTCGGTGGCCATCGCGGAACGCTGCACGTTCTCGCTGGACGAGCTGCGCTACGAGTATCCCGACGAGGTGGTGCCGGCGGGGGAGACGCCAGCCTCGTGGCTGCGGCGGCTTACCGAGACGGGGTTGGCGTGGCGCTACGCGGGCGGCCCGCCGCCCTGGCGGGCGCTGCCCTGCGACGACGGGTATCCCGCCGGCCAGGCGCTCCTCTGGGGCGAAGACGCGACATGCACGAGTCTGCGCGCCGGAGAAATCCCGGGCGTGGCCGGGAGCCCGCCCCAGTCCGCGGCCGCCCCCGGCGCCGGGCCGTCCCCGCTCCCGTGCGCCCGGATTGCACCCCGCGTGCGCGCCCAGGTGGAGCACGAGCTAGCCCTCATCGCCGAGCTGGGCTACGAGCCGTATTTCCTTACGGTGTACGACATCGTGCGCTTCGCCCGCAGCCGCGGCATCCTCTGCCAGGGGCGCGGCTCGGCGGCCAACTCGGCGGTGTGCTACGCCCTGGGCATCACCGAGGTGGACCCGGCGCGCCTGTCCATGCTGTTCGAGCGCTTCATCTCGAAGGAGCGCAACGAGCCGCCCGACATCGACGTGGACTTCGAGCACCAGCGCCGCGAGGAGGTCATCCAGTATCTCTACGCCCGCTACGGCCGCGACCGCGCGGCGCTGGCCGCCACGGTAATCACCTACCGCACCCGCAGCGCCCTGCGCGATGTGGGCAAGGCGCTGGGTCTGGACCTGGCGCAGGTGGAGCGCATCGCGAAGAACCTGGCCTGGTGGGACCGCGGCGAGGCGGTGCCCGGTCGGCTGCGCGAGTCCGGCTTCGACCCCGACTCGCCGCGCATGCGCAAGCTGCTGGCGCTGACCCGCGCGCTGACGGGCTTCCCGCGCCACCTCTCGCAGCACACCGGCGGCTTTGTGATTTCGCGCGGGCCGCTCGCGCGCCTGGTGCCGGTGGAGAACGCCGCCATGGCCGAGCGCACCGTCATCCAGTGGGACAAGGACGACCTCGACGCCCTGGGCCTGCTCAAGGTGGACGTGCTGGCGCTGGGCATGCTCTCGGCCATCCGCCGCGCGCTCGAGCTGGTATCGGCGCACCGGGGCCGCGAGGTGCGCATGCAGGACATCCCGCCCGAGGACGCCGCCACCTACGCCATGCTGTGCAGGGCCGATTCGGTGGGCGTGTTCCAGATCGAGTCGCGCGCCCAGATGAGCATGCTGCCGCGCCTGAAGCCGCGCACCTTCTACGACCTGGTGATCGAGGTGGCCATCGTGCGCCCCGGGCCCATTCAGGGCGGCATGGTGCATCCCTACTTGCGCCGCCGGCAGGGCCTGGAGCCGGTGAGCTATCCCAGCGACGAAGTGCGCGGGGTGCTGGAGCGCACCCTGGGCGTGCCCATCTTCCAGGAGCAGGTGATGCAACTGGCCATCGTGGCGGCGGGCTTTTCGCCCGGCGAGGCCGACCGGCTGCGCCGCTCCATGGCGGCGTGGCGGCGCAAGGGCGGGCTGGAGCACTACTCGAAGCCCATCATCGACGGCATGATGGCGCGCGGCTACCGGGCCGAATTCGCCGAGGCCATCTTCCGCCAGATCCTGGGCTTCGGCGAGTACGGCTTTCCCGAATCGCACGCCGCCAGCTTCGCGCTGCTGGTGTACGTGTCGGCGTGGCTCAAGTGCCACGAGCCGGCCGCCTTCTGCGCGGCGCTGCTCAACAGCCAGCCCATGGGTTTCTACGCCCCCGCGCAGCTGGTGCAGGACGCGCGCCGCCACGGCGTGACGGTGCTGCCGGTGGACGCGCTCGCCAGCCACTGGGACTGCACCCTCGAACCCGGGGCTGCGGCGCGGGAGGAGATGCCCCATGCCCGCCCGCCGGCGCTGCGGCTGGGCTTGCGCATGGTGGCCGGCCTGTCCGAGGCGGCGGGCCGGCGGCTGGTGGAGGCCCGCCACGAGCCCTTTGAGAGCCTCGAAGCGCTCGCGCGCCGCGCGGGGCTCACGCGCCGCGATCTGGATTGCCTGGCCGCCGCGGACGCGTTCGAATCACTGGCCGGGCACCGGCGCGCGGCGCTGTGGGCCGTGGCGGGCATGGAGGCCCCCGCCCCGCTGCTGCGCGAGGCGCCCATCCGCGAGCCCTCCCCGCAACTGCCGCTCATGACCGAGGGCGAGGCCATCGTGGCCGACTACGCCAGCCTGGGCCTCACTCTGGGCCGCCACCCCTTGGTGCTGCTGCGCCCGCGGCTTGTGCACCGGCGCATGCGCACCGCGGCGGAACTGGGTGCCGCCCGCCACGGCAGCCTGGTGCGCACCGCCGGCCTGGTCACCTGCCGGCAACGGCCAGGCACGGCCAGCGGCGTGGTGTTCGTCACCCTCGAAGACGAAACCGGCTGCGTGAACGTGGTGGTGTGGAGCGCGCTGGCCGAGCGCCAGCGTCGCGCGCTGCTGGGCGCGCGCCTGCTGGGCGTGCACGGCACGCTCGAGCGCCAGGGCGACGTGGCCCACCTGATCGCCGGCCACCTGGTGGATCTCTCCGGCATGCTGGGCGAACTGCTGGCGCGCTCGCGGGATTTCCACTGACGGGCGTTTGCCACCGGGCGCGGCCGAGGGGCCCGTGGCGCGCGTCCACCCCTCGCGGTTGCGTTGACGCCCCAGTGGCGGCGGCGTAGCGTCCGGCCCGTATTACGAACGCCGCCTTCCTCCTAACGCCCCCGCCCGCCGGTGCACGAATCCCTGCTCGCCTTCCTTGGCTACGGTGTCCTGCTGGGGATGCGGCACGCCACTGATGCCGATCACGTGGTGGCGGTGGCCACCATCGTGAGCCGCCGCCCGGAACTGCGTGCCGCCGCGCTGATGGGTGCGGCCTGGGGGGCCGGCCACACCCTAACCCTGCTGTTGGCGGGCGGCATGGTGGCGATACTCGGCGTGGCAATTCCTGCGGGACTGGCCATGCTGCTAGAGCTGTCCGTGGCTGCCATGCTGGTGGCGCTGGGCATCATCAGCCTCGCCGGCGGCCCGCCGGGTTGGGCGCGCAGTCTTACGGCGCGGCTGCCGCGCATGGCGGCCCTGCGCTACGTGCCTGCGGGCAGCCTTCACCGGCACATGGCCACGCCGCCCCATCGCGCCCATGCCCACATGCACGTGCACGGCGACTACGTGCACAGCCACACCCATGGCCACGGCGCCACCGCCCACGGGCACGCCGAAGGCGACACGCCGCCGGCTCGCCTGGATCGCTGGCTGGGCCGGTGGCGGGCCTACCGCCTCGCCCGGCCCTTCGTTGTGGGCAGCGTGCACGGGCTCGCCGGCTCGGCGGTGGTGGGGCTGATGGTGGCGGCCACGCTGGACGGTCCGCTGGCCATCTTCGCCTACCTGGCAGCCTTCGGCACCGGCACGGTGGCGGGCATGATGCTGGTGACGGCCACCCTCGCCCTGCCCTTCACCTCCGGCGCCGGCCGGTTACCCCACGTGCACGCGCTGCTGCGTATCGTCTGCGCCCTGGCCTCGGTGGCCTTCGGCGTCTGGCTTGCATGGCAGGCGGTGGCCGAGTTCGGGCCGCGCTGAAACCCAGGCTGTACACCCGTGGACACGACCTTCGACTTCGACCACCCCCCCGATCCGCGTGGGCAGTGGAGCCTCAAGTGGGACCGCTACGGCGGCCGCGATGTGATCCCGCTGTGGGTGGCCGACATGGACTTCCGCTGTGCGCCAGCGGTGCTGGAGATGCTGCGCCAGCGCGTGGCCCATGGCGTGTTCGGCTACGTGGAGCCGGGCCCGGAACTGCTCGACGCCATCTTGGCGCGCCTGGAGGCCCAGCACGGTTGGGCGCCGCGGCGCGAGTGGTTCGTGTGGCTGCCGGGGCTGGTGTCGGGCCTGAACGTGGCCTGCCGCGCCGTGGGCGAACCCGGCGACGCCGTGGCCACCGCCGTGCCGGTGTACCCGCCGTTTCTCTCCGCACCCGGGCACTCCGGGCGCGACCTGGTGCGCGTGCCGCTGCGGCAGGAGGGGGCGCGCTGGCGCTTCGACCCCGCCGATCTTGAGGCGGCGCTCACCCCGCGCACCCGGCTGCTGCTGCTGTGCAACCCCCACAACCCCGTGGGCCGGGTGTGGCGCCGGGAGGAATTGGCCGCCATCGCCGCGGTGTGCGAGCGCCATGACGTGGTCATCTGCAGCGACGAGGTGCACTGCGGGCTGGTGCTCGAACCGGGTGTTGCCCATGTGCCGCTGGCCACGCTGTCGCCGGAAATCGCGCGCCGCTCCATCTCGCTCATGGCGGCTTCCAAGACCTTCAACCTGCCCTCCCTGGGCGCCGCCTTCGCCATCGTGCCGGACGCAACCTTGCGTGCGCGCGTGAAACAGGTCATGGCCGGGATCGTGCACCGCCCCGGCGGGCTGGGCCTGTGGGCCACCCTGGCGGCCTACCGCGACGGCGAGCCCTGGCGGCACGCCCTGCTGGAGTATCTGCGCGCCAACCGCGATCACGTGCTGGCGCGACTGAATGCCCTGCCAGGGTTACACGCCGGGCCGGTGGAGGCCACTTACCTAGCGTGGATCGACTGCCGTGGCGCGGGCCTTGAACAACCTGCGCGCTTCTTCGAAGACGCCGGCGTAGGCCTGTACGAGGGTACGGATTTCGGCGCGCCGGGCTTCGCGCGCCTGAACTTCGCCACCCAGCGCGCACTTCTGGACGAGGCGCTCGATCGCGTGGCCGGGGCGCTGGCCGGCCGTGCGCGCTAGAGCAGCCAGGCGCCGCCGCAGTTGACGATGGACCCCTGCAGCGCCCATTCGCCGCTGGCCGCAACACAGCCGTTGCCTGCACCTGGGCCAAGGGGGGCGTCTCCAGCCCAGGCCTTGTTCGAGAATTGGAAGCGCCCGGTCAAGGCGTTGCCATCATCCAGTTTGCGATCCACTTCCAGCAGCACCACCGCAGGGATGTAGTTTCCAGTCTTGAGGTTGTGCCGGGCAACGATGGCGCCCGCAGAGGCAGGGTCGCCGTAGTTGGAGTCGAACGCGATGTCGGCATACCCGCCCCAGACATTGGCCGCCAACCCAACCGCCGGACGATTCGGATCGAAGGTGTACGACTCCGCCAGGAAACCAGCCTGGCTGAGGTGATTCCAGGCAAGGAGAGACTCGAAGGGGGTAAGCGGCGCGCCGGTCGCACCGCTATTGACTTCGATACGGCCATTGCCGTTGCCGTTGAAGGACACGCCCCGGATGGACTGGGTGGCGTTGGCGTAATCCCCTGGCATGACCCGGTAGCGGTCCTGGAAGGCAAAAGAGGCCGTTTGCACCTTTTCACCGAAGGTCATGATCCACCGCACGCGGGAACTGGCGATCAGCGACTGCCCCTGCAAAACAAGCCCGAGGATCAAGGCCGAAACGCCCAAAACCAGCGCCACTTCGATGAGGGTGATGCCGCGATCAACGTTCCGGGTCATGAAACCGGGACGGATCACGCTATGCACTGTTTCGTTGACATCTCGAATTTCAGACACCTGACGACATGATGACGACAAGCCAACGGGCGAAAGGTCTTCGGGAAATGCAGTACTAAACCAGAACTATCTTAGTCCAGATTGATTTTTATTGTTTGTTTAATATAAATAATTTCCGAAAATTCTACAAACAATCGGCATCTTTCCTGGTGAGAACTGAATCAGCGGGCACGCTTATGCCCGCTTCTCTTCGCATTTGGCTCCACTCGCCAAGCAAACGGTAGGCCACTGCAAGCAAGGTGGGGCCGATGAACACCCCAATGAATCCGAAGGCCAGCACGCCGCCGCCGACTCCCAGAAGAACCAGGATGAAGGGCAACTGCGCGCCACGGCTGATGAGCAATGGCTTGATCACGTTGTCCACGGTGCTCACCACCAGTGCGCCCCACAGGAAAACGAACACAGCCCAGGCGGGCTCGCCCTGGAAGTACAGCCACAGGGCAGACCCACCCCAGACCAGGGGTGGCCCCACAGGGATGAGCGACAGCACCACGGTCATGGCGCCCAGCAGCAGGGCGCCCGGCACGCCCGCCACCCACAGTCCCACGGTCTGCAAGAAGCCCTGGGCCAGCGCGGTGCCGATGATGCCGTACACGACCCCGCGAATCGTCGCCTCCGCCACCCCCACCAGCGGCAAGGCTGCCTGACCGGCGAAGCGTTCCACCAACCGGCGACAGCGCACCGCAACGACCTCGCCGTCGCGGTAGAGAAAGAAGCAGATCACCGTGCTCACCACGAGCGTGAACAGGCCCTCGGCCAGAGCACGCCCGGCCCCCAGGGCGGCCTCGCGCAAAGGGCCGAGCAACGGACGCAACAAGCTGCCGAGCGCCGCCCTGTCGTGGGCAACGCCCTGCCACCGTTCATGCAACCCGGCTCCCACGGCAGGAACCGTCCTCAGCCATTCGGGCGGGTCGGGCAGCCCGCGGTCGAGCCAGCCACGTACGATCTCGATGACAGGTTCGGCGTTGATGGCCATGGCGGCAGCAGCCAAGCCGATGGGCGCGACCAGTGCCACTGCGATCAGCAACGTCATCGACCCGGCCGCCAGATTCCCGCGCCCGCGCAAACGCTCGCGCAGGCGCTTGTACAACGGCCAGGTGGTAAGGGCCAGGATCACCGACCACAGGATGGCCGAGAAGAACGGCCTCAGGACCAGGGCACACGCCATGGCCAGCAGCACCACGGCAGAAGGCCATACATAACGTTCGAGGAGGGAGGTGTTCATGGCGCGGCGGGCCCTTTCCGGAGCGTGGCACTGTAGCCACGCCCGCGCCGCGCAACAACCGCACGCCGGACACGACCGCCCCCGCCGGTGGATACCGGCGGGGGCGGCGCTAACCCGAGATCACTCAGCGAACCAGCCCGGGATTGGCGGTGCCGGCAGCGCGCAGCGCAGCGATGCGATCTTCCAGGGAGGGGTGGGTGCGCAGCAGCCCGCCCAGCAGACCGCCGCCGCTGGAGATACCGAAGGCTTTCATGCCATCGGGCAGGGCGTTGGGCTGCTCGTAGGTGGCCTTGAGGCGTTCCAGGGCCGCAATCATGTTGTCGCGGCCGGCCAGGGAGGCGCCGCCCGCGTCGGCACGGAACTCGCGCCGGCGGCTGAACCACATGACGATTATGCTTGCCAGCAGGCCCAGCACGATCTCGGCCACGAAGGTGGCGGCGAAAAAGCCGATGCCGTGACCGCGCTCATTCTTGAGGATGACCCGGTCCACCGCGTAGCCGAAGATGCGTGCCAGGAACATGACGAAAGTGTTCACCACGCCCTGGATGAGCGCCAGGGTGACCATGTCGCCGTTGGCGGCGTGGCTCACCTCGTGGGCCAGCACGGCCTCGGCCTCGGTGCGGGACATGGCGCGCAGCAGCCCCGTGCTCACCGCCACCAGCGAGGCGTTGCGGCTCATGCCCGTGGCAAAGGCGTTAACCTCCGGCGAATCGAACACACCCACCTCGGGCATTTCGATACCCGCCTGCCCCGCCTGCCGGCGCACGGTGTCCACCAGCCAGCGTTCGGTGGCGTCGCGGGGGCTGTCGATCACCTGCACGCCCATTGCGCGCTTGGCCATGAACTTGGACATGGCCAGGGAGATGAACGCGCCGCCAAAGCCGAACAGCGCGCAGAACACCAGCAGACCGCCGAAGTTGAGCCCGTTGGCCGTGAGCCAGCGGTTCAGGCCGAGAACTTGGGCCGTGAAGGACAGCAGCAGCACCACGGCGAAGTTGGTGCCCAGGAACAGCACGATGCGTTTCATCAAGTCTTCTCCGATGCCGGTTCAGTGACGGCGGTTGGATTCGGCAACCCCGGCGGGGTTCCGGCCGCTTCGGCGGCCAGCGCGGCCGCCGCCATGGCCTCGAGCTGCTCCTGCAGTGCGAGCCATTCCTCCTCCAGCGCCACGAGCTGCCCGGCCATGCGCCCCTGCTCGCGCAGGGCCTCGGCCAGCGCATCCCGCTGCGCGACCTCGTAAATGTCGGGGGCGGACAGCCGGGTTTCAAGGGTCTGCAGACTGCCTTCCAGGCGGGCCATCTCCCGCTCCACCACCGCGATCCGCGCCTGCACGGGACGGCGCTGCCCTGCCGCGCGGTTGCGCGCTTCGGCCTGCGCACGGCGCTGGTCGCGGCGCGAGGGCCCGGACCCGGGCCCGGCAGCGGACGACTGCCCATCCTCACGGCGCGCCAGCAGCCAGGCACGGTAGTCGTCCAGGTCGCCATCGAAAGGAACGACCCGGCCATCGGCCACCAGCAGGAATTCGTCCACCGCTGCCCGCAGCAGGCTGCGGTCGTGGGACACCAACACCACCGCGCCGGGATAGGACTGCAGCGCCAGGGTGAGGGCGCCGCGCATGCCCATGTCCAGGTGGTTGGTGGGCTCATCCAGCAGCAGCAGGTGAGGCCGCGCCCGGCACAGCAGCGCCAGGCACAGGCGGGCCTTCTCGCCGCCCGAAAGAGGGCCGCAGGGCCGCATGGCATCGTCGCCGTGAAAGCCGAAGCCCCCGAGGAAGTCGCGCAGATCCTGCTCGCGCGCGGCGGGCTCCAGCCGCGCGAGGTGGTCCAACGCACTGTGCTCGTCACGCAATTGCTCGAGGGTGTGCTGAGTGAAATAGCCGATGCGCACGCCGCGTCCCTCGTGGCGCTGTCCGGCAGAGGGGGGCGCGCGCCCGGCAATGAGCCGCGTGAGGGTCGATTTGCCGGCCCCGTTGCGCCCCAGCAGGCCCACCCGGGCACCGGGGCGGATCTCCAGCCGAATACCGCGCAGCACCACCGTCGCGCCGTAACCAGCCGCGCAATCGTCGAGGGTCACCAACGGGTCAGCCGCATCACCCGGATCGTCGAAGGCAAACTCCAGCGGCACGTCGGCCTGGGCGCGCGCCACCAACTGAATGCGGTCGAGCGCCTTGAGCCTGCTCTGCGCCTGGCGCGCCTTGGTGGCCTTGGCCCGGAAGCGGTTGACGAAGTCCTCGAGCCGCGCGATGTCGCGCTCCTGGCGCGCCCTGAGCGCATTGTGCCGGGACATCTCCTCGGCGCGGGCGCGCTCGAAGTCACCGAAACCGCCGGCATACAGGCGCAAGCGGCCCTGGTTCACGTGGCAGACGGCGTCCACCACGTTGTCGAGGAACTCCCGGTCGTGAGAGATGGCCAGCAACGTGCCGCGATAGGACTTGAGCCACTGCTCCAGCCAGATCACGGCGTCCAGGTCGAGGTGATTGGTGGGCTCATCGAGCAGCAACAGATCGGAGCGGGCCATGAGCGCCCGCGCGAGCTGCAGCCGCACCCGCCAGCCGCCGGAGAACTCGCCCACGGGGCGGGCGGCATCGGACTCGGAAAACCCAAGGCCGGCCATGAGCACGGCGGCCCGTGCAGGCGCGGCGTGGGCGTGGATCTGGGCGAGGCGCCCATGCAGTTCGCCCGCGGCATGGCCGTCTGCGCTGGCCTCGGCCGCCGAGAGCGCAGCCTCGATGGAGCGCAGTTCCGCGTCGCCGTCGATCACGAACTCGCGCGCGGGACGCTCCAGCACGGGCACTTCCTGCGCCACGTGGGCCACCACCCACGCGGGCGGGACGGCAGCGCTGCCCGCGTCGGGCAGCAGTTCGCCCAGCAGCAGGGCGAACAACGAGGACTTTCCGCAGCCGTTGGAGCCCACCAGGCCCACCTTCTGGCCGGCATGTACGGCAAGGCTCGCGCCATCGAGGAGACGGCGCGTGCCGCGCGACAGGACGAGGGATTCGATACGGATCACGCCCGGAGGCTTGCCTCGAGCGGCAAGCTGTAAAGGTTGGGGTGGCTGATGGGACTCGAACCCACGACGACCGGAATCACAATCCGGGACTCTACCAGCTGAGCTACAGCCACCGTCGGACGCGACAGGCCTGCGCAACAAAGGGGGCGCCGACCGGAAAAGTCCGCGATTCTGGCGGAAAAGGACCCAGTCGATCAAGGACTGGCGTGCCCGGCAGGAATCGAACCCGCAACCCCCGGCTTAGAAGGCCGGTGCTCTATCCAGTTGAGCTACGGGCACGGCGGCGGGCCGGCGGGCCCGCTGAAAACTGGTCGGGGTGAGAGGATTCGAACCTCCGACATCCTGGTCCCAAACCAGGCGCGCTACCAGGCTGCGCTACACCCCGGGAGCCCGGATTATGCGGCCCCGGGCGGCTTCGCGGCAAACCGCCGCGCTGCACCCGGGCTGGACAACGGGCGCTCGTACAACTCATTGGGTCTGCACCAGTTTTTCCAGGTTGTGCTGCGTTGCCGCACCCCATCCGTTCGCGTATATTCATGCGCTGCCGCTGTAAACGGATGGGAGCAACGCCCTCTCCGGCGCGGTGGCAGGCGCTAGCTCCCTCCCCTGGGGCCAGCGTCCATAACTCAGATAACGCGCCGGGCAACCGGTGCATCGACGAGGAAAATCACCCATGAAACGGCATTCCCGCAAGGCGATCACGACCGCCAGCGTGGCAGTGCTCGCCGGACTCGCGTTCGGTGCGCAAGCCAACGAAGGCATCCTGAAGCGTTCGGCCAATGACTGGCCCAGCTACCACGGCGACTACAAGTCGTGGCACTACAGCGACCTCAACCAGATCAACGCCGGCAACGTGGGCAAGCTCACGGAGGCTTGGTCGCACGTGGCTTCCCGCGCCACCCGCGGCCTGCAGGGCTTCCCCCTGGCAGTGGACGGCGTGCTGTACTACTCCAGCCCCTACAATCAGGTCTATGCCCTGGACGGTGCCACCGGCCAGATGCTCTGGACGTACAAGCAGAAGCTCAACGAAGACTTGGTGGCCAAGCAGACGCACTCGCCCTACAACCGCGGCATCGCCGTGGGCTTCGGCAACGTCTATATGGGCACCCTGGACGGCAAGCTGGTGGCCATCGACGCCAAGACCGGCAAGCTCAACTGGGAAACCAAGCTGGTCAACTCCGAGAAGCTCACGGTGGGCTTCACCGGCGCCCCGCTGCTGGTGAAGGACAAGATCATCATCGGCTCGCAGGGTGGCGAGTGGCCGTGGCGCGGTCCGATCTTCGGTGTTGACGCCAAGTCGGGCAAGGAAGCCTGGAAGTTCTTCGTGGTGGGCGGCAACGAAGGCACCGCCTCCGACCGTCGCGACACCTGGGGCGGCGACTCCTGGAAGACCGGCGGCGGCGGCGGCTGGATGCCCGGCTCCTACGATGCCGACACCGACACCGTGTGGTGGGGCACCGGCAACCCGGCTCCCCTGTACGACTGGGCTGGTGACGAGTGGATGACCAAGGGCCCGCGCCCCGGCATCAACCTCTACACCTCCTCGGTGATCCTGCTCAACCCCGACACGGGCGAGCTGAAGGGCTACCACCAGGTCCTGCCCCACGACGCGTGGGACTACGATCCGGCCTCCGGCGAGCTTATGCTCATCGAGCAGGGCGGCAAGAAGTACGTGGTTCACCCGACCAAGGCGGGCTTTGTGTTCGTGTTCGATCGCACGGGCAAGCCGGTCAACGTCTACAAGGGCGTGGACAACATCAACTTCGTGCAGGACATCAAGCCCGACGGCACGCTGGTGGGTCGCCGCGACATGAAGGAAGGCAAGCACGGCAACCTCTGCCCGGCCATCGCCGGCGGCTACAGCTGGAACTCGGGCGCCTATTCGCCCAAGACCGGCCTGCTGTACAAGGTGGGCTTCGAGTGGTGCATGGACCTGGAAGTGGTGAAGACCACCCCGATCCTCGAGCCCATGGCCCAGCTCAACATCGGCGCCAACTTCACCTTCCAGCCGCCCAAGGACGGTCCGGCCCGCGGTCACATCCGCGCTCGCGACCCCGTCAGCGGCAAGGTGAAGTGGGAAATGAAGTTCAAGGTTCCCCCGCACGGCGGCCTCATGGCCACGGGCGGCAACCTGCTCTTCATCCCCGAGGCCGACGGCTGGTTCAGCGCCGTGGATGCCGCCACCGGCAAGGTGCTGTGGCGCCATAACAACGGCCAAGGCCACAACGGCGGCACCATCACCTACATGGCCAAGGGCAAGCAGTACGTGGCCACCGTAACGGGCTTCGGCTCGCTGGTGGGCGATGCCTACGGCGAACTGTGGGGCGAACCCTGGGTGAGCATGCCCAAGGACGCCGGCGTGCTGAAGGTGTTCGCGCTGAAGTAATCGCGGTCACTGGAGCATCGGCTCCACGCAAGGCGGGGACTGCGGTCCCCGCCTTTTTTCTTGTTGTCACCCAACCGGCCGCTCGCGCGTTTGAACGCCCAACTCCCGAGTGATGCCGAGAACACCGCCATGACCCCTATGCGCACTTCACGACCCGTTTCCTTCGCCCTGGCTGCCGCAACGCTTTGCTGCGCCATGGCCACCGCGCGCGCCGCCGACGAGGCACCAGCCCCCGCCGCGCCCGCCTTCGACGTAAAGAACGCATTTCGCAACATCTGCGGTTTCTGCCACGAAGACTACGGCCGCAAGCAGGGCAAGGGGCCCCAACTGATGGACAACCCCAACTCCGACGATTACCTGTTCAACCGCATCAGGAACGGCAAGCCCGGCCGCATGGCGGCCTTCGGCGGAGCCTTCACCGACGACCAGATCCGTGAAATCGTCGTCTTCATCCGCAAACTCAAGCCCAACGAAAACCCATGAGCCCGCTACGGTTCACCTGTGGGATGCTGGCCGCGCTGGTGCTGCTGCTGCCCTCCCTTGCCCAGTCGCGCACCCTTGCCGAAGCACGCGCACTGGGTACGTTCTCCATCTGCGCCCACCCCGATGCCCTGCCCTTCGCCAAGGACAAGGGGCCCGTGCGCGGCTTCCAGGTGGAGCTGGGCGAAGCTCTTGCCAAGGCCCTGGGCCTGGGCTTCGAGGCCAAGTGGATCATCCCCAGTTACCGGGCCCGGCTGGTGGACTGCGACGCCAAGATGGATTTCATCGTCCAGGGCTACGACGACGAATCCAAGGTGCAGCTCTCGCGCCCCTACGCCCGGGGCGGAGTGGCCCTGGCCATCGGCCCGGGGCACGACGAGCTGCGCGATTTCCGCACCGTCGTGCCCGGCCGCAAGATCGGCACCATGGTGAACTCCATGCCAAGCGTCATTCTGCAGAAGCGCGGCTGGCTCACCTCGCCCTACGCCTTCGAGGACGACATGATCGAGGACCTGGAGAAGAACGAGATCGCCGGCGGCGCCATCTCGCTCAACAAGATCCAGTGGTACCTCAAGCTCAACCCCTCCAGCCGCATCCGCTTCATCCACGCCTACGATGGCGAGGAAGACATGTCGTGGACGCTGGCCGTGGGCCTGCGCCGTGCTGACCAACCCATGGTGGACGCCGTCAACGAGGCGCTGCAGCGCCTCATGAACGACGGCACCATCGAAGGCATCTACGGGCGCTACGGCATCGCCTGGCGTCGCCCCTGAGGGCTTTTCGAGCTGGGGCAGGTGCCAATCCCGCCTGCCGGAACTTGTGGGGATGCATCGAGACAAACGACGGTGAGCGGACATTCGGTCCGCCAATCGGGCAGGCCGTCATGAAATCATCCCGGAAGGTCTCCAATCCCCGGCACCTGCGCCACAAGCTGGGCCTCAATCAGCAGCAGTTCTGGGGAATGATCGGTGTTACCCAAAGCGGCGGGTCGCGGTACGAAAGCGGCCGCACCATGCCCAAGCCGGTGCAGACGCTGCTGCGTGTGGTCCACGTAGAAGGCATCGACATCCACCGCCTCAGCCGAGATGACGTGGAACTGATTCTCATGCTTAAGGCGCACCGTCCACTGCTCTACGAGCGCCTGCGCCAGCAGGTGTCGTGCCGCGCGAATCATCCCCAGCGGCGTTCGCCAGGGCGCAGCAGGGACGGCACATCCCCCCGCTGAGCGTGCCGTCTGCTGGTGACTCACCGGCGCAACGCTGTAGATGCCCCAACGGGCCCATGGGAGTGGGTCGCCTTTCGAATTCGCCCGTCTTGACCTGGCGCGCGCCAGTCGCCCGGCGATAGCGGTCTGCCACGCTGGGAATCGGCCGCCGCTCGGGCCACCTTTCCTGCGCCAGTCCTGATTCGCCCATCGCGCCAACACCGGCCTCGCCAACGCGCCCCGCGTGTGGGAACCTCGCGGCTGCGCGGCGCATTAGCATAGTCATCCTCCCGCCTTGCGCGACACCCGCCCCAGGGCTCGCTCGCCGTCCACGCGCTCACGCCAACAAGCTCCAGCCTTGACTCCTCCCGCAGCCTCCCGCTCCGCCGTCGCGGCAGGGTTCTTCGGCAACTTCGTCGTAGGTTGCGGCGTCCTGGTGGTGCCCGGGATGCTCGACCTGCTGGCGCGCGATCTTTCGGTATCGGTTCCCAAGGCTGGCACGTTGTTGAGCCTGGCGGCGCTCACCATGTGCGTGGGCGCACCGGTGCTGGCCGCCATCACGTCGCGGGTGGAGAGACGGCTTCTGCTGACGCTGTCCCTGTTGCTCTTGGCCGCGGGTCATCTGGCCTGTGCGCTCGCGCCGGGCTTCGGCTCCCTGCTGTGGCTTCGCCCGCTCTCGGTACTGGGCGCGGCCGTTTTCACGCCGCAGGTGGCCGCCACCCTGGCGCTGATGGTTGCGCCGGAGCAACGCACCACGGCCGTGACCAGCGCCTTCGTCGGCTGGTCTCTCGCCTCCGTGCTGGGCATGCCCATGGGTAACCTGCTGGCCGACACCGTGAGCTGGCGCGCCAGTTTCGCGGTGGTGGGCGTGCTGGGCCTGGCGGCAGCCATGGTCATTTGGCGGGTGGTTCCCTCGGAGCTGCACGTGGCACGGCTGTCGCTCCAATCGTGGACGCGGGTGCTGGGTAGCGCGCGCCTGCGGTGGATCCTGCTGGCCACCATGGCCTGGTGCGCGGGGCACTTCGCCGTGACGGGCTACATCACCGCCGCGCTGCGCGAGGTCCTGCACGCGCCGCCAGCCTTGCAGGCGGGCCTGATGACCCTCATGGGCATCAGCGGCCTGGCCGGCAACGTAGTGCTGTCGCGGCAGGTGTCGCGCATCGGCGCCGATCGCGGCGCGCGCATCGCGCTGGGCTTCGTCTGGTGGGGCCTGATGCTGTGGGCCGTGGCGCTATCCGGGGTACAGGCGACCTGGGCAGTGGCCGCGGCGACGCTGGTGTGGGGCCTGGGCAGCTTCGCCTTCAACTCGTCCCAGCAGGCGCGGCTGGCGCACTCCGCCCCGGCGCTGGCGCCTGTGTCCATCGCGCTGAATTCATCCAGCCTGTACGCCGGCCAAGCCATGGGCGCAGCGCTGGGGGCATCGCTGGTGGTGGCGTTGGGCTACGGGGCCCTGGGGCCCGCCGGCCTGTTGCTCGTGGCTGGAGCGTTTGCCTGCTCCGTGCTGGCGGATCGGCGGCAGGACGCCCGGAACACGCCGTGAGCCACGGGCAGCACCCCGCATTGCGCCCTCGTGCCCGCCTGCAGCAGGAAAAATGCCTTCACCCTGGCGCTGCCAGCGCCTCCACGTCCAGTTGCAGCAAGGTCTCGGGCTTGAGCACGATGTCCAGGCGCGGCGCGGGCAGCACGCGCCCCGCGGGCAGACGCCAGCGATAGCCCGCCAGCAGCGCCGCCGCGATGAGCTGCATCTCCACCATGGCGAAGTGCTGGCCCAGGCACACGTGCGGACCGCTGCCGAAGGGCAGCCATGCGCCGCGCGGAATCTCCGGCGCCCCCGGCATGAAACGCTCGGGCCTGAAGGCGAGCGGCTCTGGAAACCAACGGGCATCGCGCTGCACTTCCCACACGGGCAGGCTGATGCAATCGCCGGCTGGCACCCGATAGCCCAGCAGGTTCACGTCCCGTCGCACCTGGCGCATGAATGGTGCAGGGATCGGCGGGCGCAGCCGCAGGGTTTCCTTGAGGGTGGCCTCCAGCCAGGGCATGCGCGACAGATGCTCCGGCGCTGGCGCCACGGGCAAGCCTTGCAGCCCCCAGGCGGCGCGCACTTCGTCGCGGGCGCGCTCCGCCGCCTCGGGATGCTCGGCCATGAAGCCCATCCACCAGGTGAGCGCCGTGGCCGATGTGTCGTACCCGGCGAGAAACAGCGCCAGGCAGTTGTCTTCCACCTCCCCGGGGCTCAGGTGCCGGTCCTTGTCGGGCGCGGGCACCTCATCCTGCGCCTGCAACATCATGTGCAGGAGGTCGGTCCTCCCGGCCTCGGGCGTGCCGCCAAGGGCTCGCCGGGATTCGATGTGGCCGCGAACCAACTGCCGAAGCAGGTCGCGCGCTGCCCACGTGGCGCGGCGGCCCGGATAGGGCATCCAGTCGGGCGGAATCCAGGGCCAGAAGATCATCCGCATGCCCTGCACCTCCAGCTGGTGAATGGCGTCCGAAACCGCCTGCAGCCGCCCCGGGTCCATGCGCTCGCCGAAGAGCACCCGCAGGATCACGTCCATGGTGAGACGGGCGGTGTAGGCATGCGCGTCCACCTGAACCGAGTGCCCGGGTCCCACCGGCAGGCTCTCGGCATTGACCTGGGCCAGAGCCTGGGTCATCAGCGCCATGTAGCCTGCGACCTTGCGCGCCGAAAACGCCGGGTTGAGGATGCGGCGCTGGCGCTTCCAATCCGCGCCCTCGGAGGTGAGCACGTTCAGGCCCTGGCCAATCTGGAACACCCGGATCTGCTGCTCTTCCTTGGAGATGGCCTCGTCCTGGTCCGCCAGCGCTGCGCGCACCATGGCCGGATGAAAAACGAAATGGAACTCGCGCCCCAGCACGCGCGCCTGCACCACATCGCCTGCCCGGTGGATGTCCCGCCAGGTACCCAGCGGATCGCGGCGCAGCGCCTGCACCAGCGGCCACCCCAGGCGCGGCGTGGGCAGGCGGACGCCGTGCAGAGGCGGCGCATGGTCGGCGCGGGACAAGATCGGAACCGCGGCGCTGGTGGAGCTGGGAGTCGACGGTGTCGGCACGTGACGAGCCTACCGCGCCAGCCGCAGGACAATCACCGCAGCCACTACGATATGCACCAGGGTGATCAGAACCGACAGCCCATGAAGGCGCGCAAAACGCGCCTTCAGACCCAGGTCCGTCGCCCTGTTGATGGCCGGCATGAGCAATTGCCGTGCTGGCACGGTGGTGAGCGCGATGGACGCCAGCCCCAGTGCACTGAGCGGATCACGCGGCCACGACAGCAGTGCGGCGGCGCCTGCCGTGAGCATCACGAACAAGTAGAAAGGCGGAAATGCCTTGCGGATGAGCGCCCGCGCGTCCGGCAGCGGCAATGCCTTGAATGCGAAGGCGGCAAAGCCGGCAGCAAACAGCAGCATGCCGCCAAACAGCAACGCCGTGGTGAGCAGCGCTGCGCCGCTCAGAACAAGGTCGAGCATTCTCGTGTCCACCCGTGGTCTCGCTTCAAAAATGCCGGCACACGCCCACGGCCGCCTGGGAGCCGCCGGAAACCATGCGTCTCCAGGCACTGAGCAGCGGGCCCGGCGTTTCGTCCCAGCGCGACGCGGCGTCGTCGCGGTGGGTTACCTCGTCGCGGCGGCACTCCTCCAGCAGGTGGCGAAGCCCTTCCAGGGCCGGCTGGCCACCTGGCGGTCCGTCCTGGTCGGCACCAATCGCCTCCCGGCGCAGCAGATCGTCGATGCGCTCCACCTGCTCCGTGTAGTGCCGATCCACGAATGTCTCCACCGACTGGATGGTCGCATAAACCGCGCGCGGTCCGCACAGCGCAGGCAGCGCCCCCGTCAGCCAGCCCGCCACGCGCCACAACGGCAGCAGGCGGCTGCGCCAGCGCGGCGGCACCACCTGCTCCACGAGCTTGAGGTGCCGAAGCTCAGTCTCCAGGTGGTGGGCGGCGAAATCACGCACCGCCGGATCGCGCGCCACGGCGAGCACGCCACGGTAGATCATGACGGCGCCAGTTTCCCCCGCGTGGTCGGTGCGCAGTTCGCGCAGCACATCGAGCGGCAGGGGCCGGGGTTCGTCCTGCGAGGGTCCCATTGAATCGTGGCTCCGGGAGAGATGACTGTGAATGGGGATTGCGCCATCGCCGCAAGGCGACCCTTCGGAAGCCATGCCGCGAACCACGCGAGGCGCCCGCAACGATCGGGCGCAACCCGCAGTACACCGATTGCCCGGCCGGCCTGTTTCACCGTGCGCCGCCACGAAGCTGCCCGTAGACCATCCACGCAACGGAGAAGTTTTACGACGGCGGGGCAGTCGTTGTGCTGGGCCTGTGGACCGGCTCGCGCTGCACTACACTGGCGCCACAGGAGACCCGCCCATGCGCAGCACCCTTCCCAGCGTCTGCACCCTCGACTGCCCGGATACCTGCAGCCTGCAAGTGAGCGTGGAGGACGGCCGCATCATCCGCGTGCGAGGCTCCCACGCCCTGCCCTACACCGACGGCGTCATTTGCAGCAAGGTCGCGCGCCACACGGCGCAGTGGGTCCACGGCCCCCAGCGTCTGCTGCATCCGCTGCGCCGCGACGGCCCCCGCGGCAGCGGCCGTTTCGTTCCCATCAGCTGGAGCGCCGCGCTCGACGAGATCCACGCCCGCACCACCGCGGCGATCGCCCGCCACGGCCCGCAGGCGGTGATGCCGCTCAACTACGCCGGCCCCCACGGCATGCTCGCCGGCGATAGCATGTCGCTGCGCTTCTTCCACCGCCTGGGCGCCAGCCAGCTCTACCGCGGCTCGCTGTGCGGCGCGGTGCGCCGCGAGGCCTGGGTGGGTACCTACGGCGCGGTGCCCGGCATCGGCCCGGAGGCCGCCGCCGCGGCGGCGCTGAACGTGGTCTGGGGCAACAACGCCACGGTCACGAACCTGCACCTGGTACGCGCCATCTCGCAATCGCGGCGCGCCGGAGGCCGGCTGGCGGTGATCGACCCGCTGCGCACCCGCATCGCCGCGCTCGCCGACCTGCACCTCGCACCACTGCCTGGCACCGACGTGCTGCTCGGCTTTGCCCTGGCGCTGGAGCTGCAGGCGCTGGGGGCCCATGACCACAGCTTCATCGCACGCCATGTGCACGGCTACGAAGACTACATGGCGCGGGCGGCGCAGTGGCCGCTGGAGCGGGCGGCCCGGGCCTGCGCCTTGAACCCCGACGACATCCGCACGTTGGCGCGCTGGATGGCGCAGGCCGACCCGCTGGTGCTGGCGCCCGGTAACGGCCTGGAGCGCGGCCGCAATGGCGGAAGCGGCGTGCGTGCGGCCATTGCTCTGCCGGCGCTGATCGGCCGCCTCGATGCCCGCAGCGGCATCGTGCTGGGCGCGGGCTTCGCCTTCCCCCGTGCGAGCGCAGCGCTCACCCGGCCCGACCTGCTGCCCCCCGGCACCCGTACGCTGAACCTTCTGGACACCGGGCGCCTGCTGCTGGAAGACCCGGTGGACCCGCCCATCCGCGCGGTGTTCATCTACAACCACAACCCCGTGGTGGTGCTGCCCGACCAGGAACGCGTCATCCGCGGGCTGGCGCGCGAGGAAATCTTCACCTGCGGCATCGAGATCGCCATGACCGAGAGCATGGCCTTCTGCGACATCGTGCTGCCGGCCGCCGGCAGCTTTGAGAGCCCCGATCTCTACGCTGCCTATGGCCAGCACTGGCTGCAGCGCGCCGAGCCGGTGCTGCCGCCGCCGGGCGAGGCCCAGCCCAACACCGAGATCTTCCGGCGGCTAGCGGCGCGCTTTGGCTTTCACGAACCGTGCTTCCTCGACGATGACGCCGCCCTGATGGACGCCGCCCTGGTTGCCGGCCATCCCCGCCTGCGCGGCCAGCGGCCCAGCCATTTGCCCACCGACCGGGCCTTGCGCATGAGCGCCGAGGACGGCACCCCGCTCGCGCTGATGGCCAACCAGATGCCGGCCACGCCCAGCGGTCGCATCGAACTGGCCTCGGATACGCTGGCGGCACGCTGGGGCGCCGGGCAGCGCCTACCGGGTTACCAGCCGGCCGAGACCGAGGGCCTGGCGCTCATCTCCCCCGCCTCCGACCAGCGCATTTCCTCCACCCTGCTCGGCCATGGCGGTCAGCCCAGCGAGGCGCCCGCGCTGCTGATGCATCCGCGGGACGCAAAGGCCCGGGGGCTCGGCTCCGCCCGCCGGGTGCGCGTACGCAACGCCTTGGGCGAAGTGGAATTGCCGCTCACCATCACCGATCGCGTGCCCCCAGGAGTGGTGTCCTCCGAAAAGGGCGCGTGGCTCGCCACCAGCCCCACCGGCCGCACCATCAGCTGCCTGGTGAGCGCCGAGCGGCGCAGCGACATCGCCGACGGCGCCTGCTTCAACGACACCCGCGTGGACGTGGTGGCAGCTGGCTGATCCGCTGCGCCGTCTGGCCTCGCCACAGCTCCCGGGGCTGTTCACCGCCGGGGCGGGGTCGACGGGCCTCCGGCCGGGCGCCGTGGGAGCCGCGTGCGGTGGCGCCGTCCGCGCCCAAGGGGCAGCCGGCCCACGGCGTGGATGAAACCCGCACCGCAGCACTGATCAAACCCAGGGTACTCCGCAAGCATCTCCCGGCCCTGGTTTCCCAGCGCCGGACCCGCTCGAGCCCCGCAGCGGCGCCCGCCAGTGGCAACAAGGTCTGGTCAACAGGGCAAAAGGTCACGCGTTACGCATCCCAATGCCGACGGTTTTACCCAGCACACATCCAGACCACGGCTCTGGGGAGCCACACGAGTATCCGTACTGCTAAACAAGCGATCATTCAGGTATCAGACATCCTGCCTGGACACTTCAGGGGCTTTGCTGCTGGGCTTGGCGGGCGCGGCTGGCGCGCAGCAATCCCTCCAACTGATCCGGCAGGATCAGAAGGCTGTGGCTGTAACGGCCTATACCTCAGGTACCGGGGCCTGCCGCGGCATCGCGATCATCTCGCCTGGCGCCGGCGGATCGGAAACCGGCTACCGGTATCTGGGTGACGTCATGGCGTCCCTTGGTTACCTGTCTTTGGTGGTTGGCCACCAGGAGATCGGGCGCGATGCCGTTCGAGACCGCGTTCGCGGCGGCGGGCTTCGTGAGGGCCTCGCTGCCCTTATTACGGAACCTGAGGCGTATCGCGGCAGATTCATGGATATCTCTGCCGCGAGGCGCTGGGCGCAGGAGCGATGCAAGGGGGGCGAATCGGTGTTGATCGGCCACTCCATGGGCGCCGCAACGGTCATGCTCGAAGCGGGTGCGCGCAACAAGCTGGGCGTCCAGGGCGCCGATTCCTTCAGCGCCTACATCGCCCTATCGCCTCAAGGCGCCGGGTCGATCTTCCCCGAAAACGCCTGGTCGGGAATACGGAAACCGGCATTACTGCTGTGACGGGCACCCGCGACACTGAACTCGGAGGCGACTCCTGGACCACGCGCACCGAACCCTTCGGCAACATGCCGCCTGGCTGTAAATGGCTGGGGGTCATCAGTGGCGCGAGTCATTTGAATTTCGCGGGCGCCGGAATGTCCCGCAAGACCGAAGTACTCGCAGCGCAGACCATCGGCGCCTTTCTCCAGGGCGTTCGCAAGGGCGACTGCAGTCCTCCGGGAAGAATCGGAGGCGTGGAGCTTTCGGCGAAGTAGCATCCACGGCACCCGCGGATGCGGATGGATCGCCTCGCCGGGACCAGAGTACCGGCGGAGGGTGAGGGATTCGAACCCCCGGTGGGTTTCCCCACAACGGTTTTCAAGACCGCCGCATTAAACCGCTCTGCCAACCCTCCTGATGGGCGGGATCATATCCCACCCCGGGCGCAGGGCTCATTCCCCTGTCTGCGCAAGGGTTTGAAACTTGCCGCCCGTTCCAATAGTCTTATGCTCGTCTTCAACCCCCCTCTGGGAGAAATACCTCTATGCAATCCGACCTTCGTGTCATGACCGCTGGCGCCGGCTCTTTGTCGGCCGAGCGCAACAAGGTCCTGCGCAATACCTACCTGCTGCTGGCGCTCACCATGGTGCCCACCGTCATCGGTGCGGTGGTGGGCATCCAGTTGGCGCCGCTGTTCTTCAAGCACCCCATCGTCGCCTCGCTGGTGATGCTGGGCGCCATGATCGGGTTCCAAATGGGGATCGCCCGCAACCGCAACAGCGGCCTTGGGGTGGCGTTGTTGTTGGGCTTCACTTTCTTCATGGGCGCCTTCCTGGGCCCGGTGCTGTCGGTGGCTCTGTCCTTGAAGAACGGCCCCCAGTTGATCGGCCTTGCCGCCGTGGGCACGGGAGGCGTGATGCTCGCCATGAGCACCATCGCCACCACCGTGAAGAAGGATTTCTCCTTCATGGGCAAGTTCCTAATGGTGGGCATGATCACGCTGCTGGTAATCGGGCTTGCGAACATGTTCTTCCAATTGCCCGCCCTCGCACTGGTGCTTTCGGCGCTCACCATCGTGGTGTTCTCGCTGTTCCTGCTGATGGACGTGTCGCGCATCGTCAACGGCGGCGAAACGAACTACATCATGGCCGCCACCGGCGTGTACGTGAGCCTGTGGGCGATCTTCTCCAACTTGCTGAATCTGCTGCTCGCCTTCGCCGGAAACCGCGAATGAGTTGAAACGCTTCAGCCGCACCGAAAGGCAGCCTCCGGGCTGCCTTTTTTTTCGCTAGCGCTCGAAGCACGCCACCGATTCCACGTGGCTGGTGTGGGGAAACATGTTCGCCACACCAGCCGCCCGCAGCCGGTAGCCCAGCACCTGAACCAGCACCGCCGCGTCCCGCGCCAGAGTCGCGGGGTTGCAGGACACGTACACGATGCGCCCCGGCGGCGCACCCTCGAGCGCCTTCACCAGCGCGAGCGCGCCGTCGCGTGGCGGATCGATGAGCATGGCATCGAAGGGGCCCAGGGCGGCCATGTCCGGTGCGCCGATCTCGAACAGGTTGCGCGCCGCGAAGCTGGCCCTTCCCGAGAGCCCGGCCCGCGCGGCATTGTCGGCGGCCCTCGCCACCAGTGCCTCGGAGCCCTCCATGCCCAGCACGTTCGCGCCGCGGCGCGCGATGGGCAGCGTGAAATTGCCCAACCCGCAGAACATGTCGGCGATGCGACTGCCCGGCTGCGGGTTGAGCAGGCCAATGGCGCGGCGCACCAGCATCCGGTTCACACCCTGGTTCACCTGGGTGAACTCGGTGGGCCCGAAGGGCATGCGCAGGCCGAACTCCGGCAACGCATAGTCGAGCGCCGGCGGCTGCGCTGGGTGGAACGGCCGGGCCGTGGCGGGCCCGCCGGTCTGCAGCCACAACCACACACCGTGGACATCGGCGAAGGCCCGCAGGGCCGCCTCGTCGGACTCGGAGAGGGGGTCGAGGATACGCAGCACCAGCACGTCCACGTCCTCGCCACAAGCCACCTCGATCTGGGGCAGACGGTCCCGGATCGAAAGACCCTGCACCAGCTCGCGCAACGGCACCAGCAGGTTCGATATGCGCGGCGGTAGCACCTGGCACTCCCGCATGTCGGCCACGTAGCTGCTGCGCCTTTCGTGGAACCCCACAAGCACCCCGCCTTTTCGCACCACGTGGCGCACCGACAGCCGCGCACGGCCGCGATAGCCCCAGGCTGGCCCGTGGATGGGCGGCAGGACGACCTCGGGCCGGACGTTGCCGATGCGAGCCAGGTTGTCCTCCAGCACGCGCTGCTTGGCCGCCACCTGGGCACGTGCATCGAGGTGCTGCATGCTGCAGCCGCCGCAGGTGCCGAAGTGCGGGCAGAGCGGCCGTACCCGCTGGCTGCTTTCGCGCAACACGCGCGTTGCGGTGGCCTGCTCGAAAGAATTCTTCCGCCGCCACGACACTGCCTCAACGGTCTCGCCGGGCAAGGCGCCCTCCACGAAGATCACCTTGCCCTCGTGGTGGGCCACACCCTGGCCCTCGTGGTCGAGCGACTCGACGTGCAGCACCGCCGGCGGCGGCGCGGCTTTCACGGCTCGGGCCACTGGTCGAGGAACTCGCGCCATTGGCTGCCCGGCAGCCGCGCCAGCGTCTCGCGCACCAGCGCGCACTCGCGCTGCCAGCCCTCGTGATCGATGTGGCCGCGCATGAGCCGGAAGCGCTGAAACAACAGGTGGGTATTCGCCACATCAGCCTCGCAGTAGGCGCGGATCTCCTCGATGCGCTCCTCCTGCCAGGCCTGCCACACCCGGGAGCCCTCCATGCCGATCTTGCCAGGCAGCCCCACCAGCCGGGCCAGTTCATCCAGGGGCGCGCTGGCGCGTGGCTGGTACTTGGCCAGCAGGTCCATGAGGTCCACGTGGCGCGTGTGATAGCGGCCAATGTAGTTGCTGTAGCGGAAGTCGCGATCGTCTTCGCCCAGGTCCCAGTAGCGCGCCGCGCGCACGCCATGCACCAGACCGCGGTAGTGCAGTACGGGCAGGTCGAAGCCTCCGCCGTTCCACGACACCAGTTGCGGCGTATAGCGCTCGACGCCGTCGAAGAAGCGCTGGATGAGCTCGCCCTCCGCGTCGCCAGGCTCGCCAAGCGACCACACCCGGAAGCTGTCGCGCTCGCGCAGCGCCACGGAAATGGCCACCACTCGGTGCAGGTGCAGGGGCAGGAAGTCGCTGCCGGTAGCTTCGCGACGCGCGGCGAAGGCTGCCTCGGCCACCTCGGCATCGGACCACTGCGAGGGAGTGTCGCGCAGCAGGCGCAAGCCCGCCACGTCGGGAACGGTCTCGATGTCGAAGGTAAGGGTGGGGATCAAGGCTGCACTCGCGCAAAGCAGGAATTCTAGACGCCCGCTCGCGGCTCGCGGCGTTTCACGGGGCACAGCATGACGTTTTTGCTAGCATCCTGCCTATGGAACGCGCCCGCGCAGGGGCGCGCAGCCGCCCCGGGGAGCGCCACATGAAAATCGAAGCGGTAACGAGTCCGACCATCGCCCTGGACGCACCCCCATGGGTGCGCCACGAGGCCCTCAAGCACTGGGTGGCCCAGGTCTGCGCCCTCACGCGGCCGGAGCGCGTGGTGTGGTGCGACGGCTCGCAGGCCGAGTACGACCGGCTGTGTGGCGAATTGGTAGCTGCGGGTACGTTTTTTCCGCTGAACCCGGCCAAGCGCCCCGGCAGCTATCTGTCGCGCTCCGATCCCTCGGACGTGGCGCGGGTGGAGGACCGCACCTTCATCTGCAGCGTTCACCGCCAGGACGCCGGCCCCACGAACAATTGGGTGGAGCCGCTGGACATGAAGCGCACCCTGACGCGGCTGTTCGATGGCTGCATGCGCGGGCGCACGCTCTACGTGGTGCCCTTCAGCATGGGGCCGCTGGGCTCGCCCATCGCGCAGATCGGGGTGGAACTCACCGACTCGGCCTATGTGGCGGTATCCATGCGCATCATGACCCGCATGGGCCGGAGCGCCATGGAACTGCTCGGCGAGGACGGTGCCTTCGTGCCCTGTCTGCATTCGGTGGGAATGCCGCTTGCGCCCGGACAACCAGACGTGCCCTGGCCCTGCAATCCCGAGCACAAGTACATCGTGCACTTTCCGGAAGAGCACGCCATCTGGTCCTATGGCAGCGGCTATGGCGGCAATGCGCTGCTGGGCAAGAAGTGCTTCGCTCTGCGCATCGCCTCAAGCATGGGCCGTGACCAGGGCTGGCTCGCTGAGCACATGCTCATCCTCGGCGTGCAATCTCCCCAAGGGGACAAGAGCTACCTGGCGGCCGCCTTTCCCAGCGCCTGCGGCAAGACCAATTTCGCCATGCTGATCCCGCCGCCGGCCTTCGCGGGCTGGAAGGTCACCACGGTGGGCGATGACATCGCCTGGATCAAGCCCGACGCGCAGGGCCGCCTGCGCGCCATCAATCCCGAATTCGGCTTCTTTGGCGTGGCGCCGGGCACCTCCTGGCAATCCAACCCCAACGCCATGGAAACGCTGCGCGCCAATTGTATTTTCACCAACGTCGCCCTCACCGAGGACGGCGATGTGTGGTGGGAAGGCATGACCGACACCCCGCCCGCACGCCTCACCGACTGGCAGGGCGAAGCCTGGACGCCAGACTGCGGCCGCAAGGCCGCTCACCCCAATGCCCGCTTCACCGTGCCCGCTGCCCAGTGCCCATCCATCGACCCAGCCTGGGAAGACCCTGCCGGCGTTCCGATCTCGGCATTCGTGTTCGGCGGCCGCCGCTCCAGCACCGTGCCGCTGGTCCTGGAGAGCTTCAGCTGGACCGATGGTGTGTACCTCGCCGCCACCATGGGCTCCGAAACCACCGCCGCGGCCGCGGGCAAGGTGGGCGACGTGCGCCGCGATCCCTTCGCCATGCTGCCCTTCTGCGGCTACAACATGGCCGACTACTTCGATCACTGGCTATCCATGGCGCACCGGCTCACGGAAACGCCACGCATCTTTTGCGTCAACTGGTTCCGCAAGACAGCCGACGGCCGCTTCCTGTGGCCGGGTTACGGCGAGAACATGCGGGTGCTGAAGTGGATCGTGGATCGATGCCACGGGCGCACACAGGCAGTGCAGAGCCCGCTGGGCTGGATGCCCGCCTCCCAGGAAATTCTCTGGGAAGGGCTGCCCGAGACCGTGCAGGAGGCCTTCCACGACGCCATGTCCCTGCACCGCGAGGAATGGATGCGCGAACTGCTGCTGCACGAGGAGTTGTTCATCCGCCTCTACGACCGGCTACCCAAGGAGCTGGCGTTGCGCCGCGAGCTGATGCTTGCGGCCCTGTCTCGCGCACCGGAGCGCTGGTCGCTGCCGGCCTAGCCGAAGATTTCTGTGGAAAGATAGCGGTCGCCGCGGTCGCAGACGATCGTGACGATGACGGCGTTTTCCACACGCTTCGAAAGCTCCAGCGCCACCCACGCCGCACCGCCCGCCGACGGTCCGCAGAAGATGCCTTCCTCACGCGCCATCCGGCGCGCGGTCTCCTCCGCATCCGCCTGGCTCACCTCCACCACCTCGTCCACGCGGGTGCGCTCGAAGATGCTGGGCAGGTAGGCCTCGGGCCACTTGCGGATGCCGGGAATGCGCGAGCCCTCCGAGGGCTGACAGCCCACGATGCGGATGCCAGGGTTGTGTTCCTTGAAGTAGCGCGAGCAGCCCATGATGGTGCCGGTGGTACCCATGCTGCTCACGAAGTGGGTAATGGTGCCGCCGGTGTCGCGCCAGATCTCCGGCCCCGTGCCCCGGTAATGGGCGAGCGGGTTGTCGGCGTTGGCGAACTGGTCGAGGATGCGCCCCTCGCCGCGGCTCTGCATCTCCAGGGCCACGTCGCGCGCCGTCTCCATGCCGCCAGCCTTGGGCGTGAGCACGAAGGACGCGCCGAAGGCCGCCATGGTCTGGCGACGCTCCACCGACAGGTCCTCGGGCATCACCAGCACCATGCGGTAGCCGCGCATGGCCGCCACCATGGCAAGCGCGATGCCGGTGTTGCCGCTGGTCGGTTCGATGAGCGTGTCCCCAGGGCGGATCTCGCCGCGGGCCTCGGCACCGCGGATCATGGACAGCGCCGGCCGGTCCTTCACCGATCCGGCGGGGTTGTTGCCCTCGAGCTTGCCGAGGATCACGTTGGAGGTGCTGCCTGGCAGGCGCTTGAAGCGCACCAGCGGCGTGTTGCCGACGAAATCGTCCAGCACCTGCCAATCCACCGGGGCGCCCGGGTTCATGCTGCGCGGGCGAGCAGCCAGCTCATGTAGCGCGCCACGCCCTCCTCCACGGTCAGAAACGGCGCGCCGTAGCCCGCACGGCGCAGTTGCGTCAGATCGGCCCTGGTGAAACTCTGGTACTTGTCCGCGAGCCCGGGCGGAAAGGCCGTGTATTCGATCAGCCCCGCATTGAGCATTGCCGCCAGGGAGAGTGCGGCCTCGCCATGCGCAGCGCGCAGCGCGTTCACCGCCGCCACCGCCACATCGTTGAAACTCTGGGCGCAGCCCGTGCCCACGTTGAAGATGCCCGAGACATCGGGATGATCAAGCAGCCACAGGTTCACCGCCACCGCGTCTTCCACGCTCACGAAGTCGCGCTGCTGTTCGCCGGAGCCGTAACCGCCGCTGCCCTCGAACAACTTCACGCGTCCCTCGGCGCGGTACTGGTTGAAACAGTGAAACGCCACCGAGGCCATGCGCTGCTTGTGGTCCTCGCGCGGGCCGTAGACGTTGAAGTAGCGCAGCCCCGCCACCTGGCTGCCCAGTTCGTCCCAGCGCCGGCGCACCACCTGGTCGGCGAGAAACTTGGAGTAGCCATACACATTGAGCGGCTGCTCGCAGTTGCGGACTTCGCGAAACTCCGGGCCGGGGCCGTACACCGCGGCCGAGGAGGCGTAAATCAGGCGCGCGCCCTCGGACTGGCACCAGTCCAGCAGCGTCACTGTGTAGCGGTAGTTGTTGTCCATCATGTAGCGGCCGTCCGCACCCTGAGTGTCGGAGCAGGCGCCCTGATGCAGCACGGCATCCACTTCGCCGTCAAAATCCCCCGCCACGAGCGCGTCGAGGAACGCCTCCTTGTCCCAATAATCGGCGATGTCACAGTCGGCGAGATTGCGAAACTTGTCGGCGCGGGTCAGGTTATCCACGGCGAGGATGTTGGTCTCGCCCCGGGCGTTGAGGGCCTTGACGAGGTTGGCGCCGATGAAGCCGGCCGCTCCGGTGACGATGATCATTGGGGGTTCCTTGCGTCGGCGGTGCCGAACAGTTCCTCGGGATGCACCACGGCCGTGCCCAGCTTGCCCACTACGATACCGGCGGCGCGGTTAGCCCAATGCATGGCCGCCTCGAAGCCCTCGCCCGCCGCCAGCATTACACCCAGGGTGGCAATCACCGTGTCGCCGGCACCGCTCACGTCGAACACCTCGCGCGCCACCGTGGGCACGTGCAGCACGCCGTGCTCGCGAAACAGCGTCATGCCCTCCTCGCTGCGGGTGACCAGCAGCGCTTCGAGCGCGAGTTCCTGGCGCAGCCGCTGCGCCTTGAGGGCGAGTTCCTCCTCGCTGCTCCAGCCGCCCGCCACCTGGCGAAACTCAGCTCGGTTGGGCGTGAGCAGCGTGGCGCCGCGATAGCGCGCGTAGTCATCGCCCTTGGGATCCACCAGCACCGGCTTGCCAGCGCCTCGGGCCATCTCGATCATGCGGGTGATGTGGGTGAGGCCGCCCTTGCCGTAGTCGGACAGGATCACCACCTGGCTGCCGGGCAGGCGGCGCTCGAACTCGGCCAGCTTGCCGGCCAGGGCCTCGCGGCCCGGCGCATTTTCGAAATCGATGCGCAGCAACTGCTGCTGCCGGCCGATCACCCGCAACTTGATGGTGGTAGCCACCTGAGGATCCCGCTGCAAGCCGGCGCTGATGCCTTCGGCGGCGAGCAGACGGTCAATGGCGCCGCCGGCCTCGTCATCGCCCACCACGGACAGCAGCGCCGTCGCGGCACCCAGGCTGCGGGCATTGCGCGCCACATTGGCTGCACCGCCTAGCCGCTCCTCGCCGCGATCCACCTTCACCACAGGTACGGGCGCCTCGGGCGAGATGCGGTTGACCTCGCCGAACCAGTACCGGTCGAGCATCACATCGCCTACCACCAGCACGCGTACCGCGCTCAGATCGGGCGCGTTCATGAGTGCCTCCACCGCCGTGCGGCCAGCCCGTTCACAACCGGCCGATGGCGTCGTATTCGAGGCCGAAGGAGCGCACCATCTCGGGCTCGTACATGTTGCGGCCATCGAGAATCAACCCAAGCCGCAGCCGTGCACGCAGCACCTCGAAGTCGGGGCTGCGAAATTCCTTCCACTCGGTGACGATCATGAGCACATCGGCGCCCTCCAGGGCCGCCATGGGCGCATCGGCATACTCGAGCCCGGGGCGCTCGCCAAACAGGCGTTGCGCCTCGGCCGCCGCCACGGGATCGTAGGCGCAGACCGTGGCGCCACGCGCCAGCAACCCCTCCACGATCACGCGGCTGGGCGCCTCGCGCATGTCGTCGGTGTTGGGCTTGAAGGCAAGGCCCCACAGCGCCACCCGCAGCCCCTTCACCCCCGCCCCGAGGCGCCGGTCGAGCTTGCGCAACAGCACGGACTTCTGATCCTCGTTGACCGCCTCCACCGCATCGAGGATGCGCAACCCCAGCCCGGCCTCGTTGGCACTGCGCTGCAGCGCCTGCACGTCCTTGGGGAAGCATGATCCACCATAACCGGTGCCTGCGTACAAGAAGTGGTAGCCGATGCGCGGATCGGAGCCGATGCCCTGGCGCACCCGCTCGATGTCCGCGCCCAGCCGCTCGGCAAGATTGGCCAGTTCGTTCATGAAGGAAATGCGCGTGGCCAGCATGGCGTTGGCGGCGTACTTGGTGAGCTCGGCCGACTTCACGTCCATCACCAGCAGGCGCTCGTGGTTGCGCTGGAAAGGTTGATACACCGCCCGCATGATCTGGGTGGCACGCGCGTCATCGGAACCCAGCACGATACGGTCGGGCTTGAGGAAATCGTCCACCGCCGCCCCCTCCTTGAGGAACTCGGGGTTGGAGACCACGGCGAATTCCTGTGCCGAGCCGCGCGCCGCAAGCTCTTCTGCGATGGCCGCGCGCACCTTGCCGGCCGTGCCCACGGGCACGGTGGACTTGTCCACCACCACGGCATAATGATCCAGGTAGCGGCCTATGCTGCGCGCCGCCGCCAGCACATGGCGCAGATCGGCCGACCCATCCTCGTCGGGCGGGGTGCCCACGGCGATGAACTGCACCGTGCCGTGGGCCACGCTGGCCGGGATGTCGGTGGTGAATCGCAACCGGCCCGCCTGGGCGTTGCGCCGTACGATCGACTCGAGGCCAGGCTCGAAGATGGGAATCTCGCCACGCTGAAGCGCCGCGATCTTGGCGGCGTCCACGTCCAGGCACAACACATCGTTACCGCTGTCGGCCAGGCATGCACCCGACACCAGACCCACATAGCCAGTACCGATGACGGTGATTTTCAAGAGGGTTCTCCGGTTGCAGGGAAATCGAGTTGCGCCTGGATGGCCGCCAGCGCCTGGGCCGGGTCGGCGGCGCGAGTAATGGGACGGCCGATGACCAGATAAGTGGCGCCGGCACGCACCGCCGCGGCGGGCGTGGCTACACGCGACTGGTCATCGGTGGCGGCATCGGGCGGGCGGATGCCGGGGGTCACCAGATCGAAGCCCGGACCAAAGCGCCCGCGTAGCGCGCCCGCCTCCTGGGCGGAGCAGACCACGCCATCCAGGCCGCTGTCGCGAGCCAATGCGGCCCACCGTAACGCCAGGGTCGCGGGCGCTTCGCCAAAACCCAGTTCGGCCACATCTTCGACCGACAGGCTGGTGAGCACGGTGACGGCCACCAGCTTGGGGCGCCGGGGCGCTGCTTCGATGGCCTCGCGGGCCGCGCGCATCATGCGCGTGCCTCCCGCGGCGTGCACGTTGATCATCCACACGCCCAGGCGAGCGGCCGCAACACACGCCTGCGCCACCGTGTTGGGGATATCGTGGAACTTGAGATCGAGAAACACACCATGGCCGCCCTGCACGAGTTGCTCCACCAGCGCCGGTCCGGCGGCGACGAACAGCTCCTTGCCCACCTTGAGACGGCAGCGCGCGGCGGGCAGGCGTGCCGCCAGGGCCAGGGCTTCCTGGGCGCCTGGCACATCCAGGGCTACGATGATGCGGGGATCGGGGGTGTTTTCCATGGGCAGGGGCGGGCCGCTAGGCAGCCAGTTCGCGCTCCTCGGTGCGCCGGGGCGTGGTGGTCTCCCAGCGATGACAGGCGGGGCAATGCCAGTAGAACTGCCGGGCGCGAAACCCGCAGCGCTCGCATTTGTACTGGGCGAGATTGCCAGTGTGCTGCTGCACCAGCCCGCGGATCAGCTCCAGATCGGAGCGGCGCTCGGCGGGCGCGGCAGTGAGTTCCCCCTCCACCAACCGCGACAGGCCGATCAGCGATGGAGTACGGCGCAGTTCCTCCCGCAGCAAAGCCTGGGCGGCGGGCAGACCCTGGCTGTCGCGAACCGCTTCGTGCGCAACGGTGAGCAGGTCCAGGGACGGGTAGCGCGCCAAGTATCCAAGCAGCAGTTGTACGCCCTCGGCCTCGCGATCCAGCTTGCGGTAGGCAGCCAGAAACTTGTCGCCCAGCAGCGACAGATAGGCCGGATTTTGCCCTTCAACGCGCTTCCAGAACTCAACGGCTGCCGCCGTATCGCCGGCCGCCAGTTCCACATCGCCCTGCAGCATGCTGGCGCGCGTGCACTTGCGGTTCACCAGCAGCGCTTCGCCGGCGTAGCGTCGCGCTTCGTCGAAGCGGCCATGCAAAAGTTCACCAGCCGCCAGCTCGCAATAGAAGTGGGCGATGTCGCGGGCGCTGGAGTCTCCGGTGATGGCGTCCATCTTGCGCGACGCAGCGATCGCCTTGTGCCAGTCCTTTTCCTGCTCATAGATCTCAAGCAGGTACCGCAAACCCTGTTGCTCGTAGGAGGTGCCCTCGAGCTTGGCGAAACACTCCTCGGCCCGATCCAGAAGACCGGCCTTGAGGTAATCCTGCGCCAATTCATACAGCGCCAGGAGTTGCTGCTCCGGCCCCAGGTCCTCTCGCTCCAGGATGGCCTGGTGCATTCGGATGGCACGCTCGATCTCGCCGCGCCGGCGAAACAGGCTGCCCAGGGCGAAGTGCAACTCCACGGTTTCCTTTTCGATCTTCACCACTTCGAGGAATGCCTCGATGGCCTTGTCCGGCTGCTCATTGAGCAGGAAATTGAGGCCCCGGAAATAGGACGCCGGCAGGCGCCGGGACTCGCTCAGCAGTTGCCGGATGTCGATCCGCGCCGCCACCCAACCCAGCGCGAAGAACAGCGGCAGCAGAAGCAACCACCAGGACTCGAAATCCACTCGCTCGCCCTGCCGCCTACGACTCTAGAAGACCCTGGTCCGGATGCGGCACCCGCGGCTCTCGACCCGCCGCCGCCGCACGCGCCTCCAGCGCGCGCAGCGTCCGGCGCAGCCGCTGCACCTGGGACCAACCGGCCGCGAAACCGGCAGCCGCCCCAAGGGCGAAGGCCACCAGCAGCAGAAACACCAGCGGTGCCTGCCACTCCTGGCCGAGGTACAGGCGCACCGTCGCAGGCGCGGTGTTGCGCAGGGCAAAGCCCACCAGCAACACGAACGCCGTTGCCTTCAATAACCAGCCAGCGTAGCGCATGAACGTGGCAGGGATTCCAGCGGGCCGTTACCCGCCGCCTTCAGGAGGCCGAGGATGCCGCGGAAACCGGCACCGACAGCAGACCCGCACTGCTGCCTGCCGGCGCCGGCGAGACCTGTTCGCCCCCAGGCCGGGGGAGGTCTACGCGCTCGCGCAGTTCCTTTCCAGCCTTGAAGTGCGGCACGTACTTGGCAGGCACCTGCACGCGCTCGCCAGACTTCGGGTTGCGGCCAATGCGGGGGGGACGGTAGTTGAGACCAAAACTGCCGAAGCCACGGATCTCGATACGCTGCCCTTGAGACAGGCTCTTGGCCATGGCGTCGAGAATCATCTTGACCGCCAGCTCCGCGTCGCTCGCCACCAACTGCGGAAAGTGTTCCGCCAGCTTCGCGATCAGTTCCGACTTGGTCATTGCCCGCTCTGATCAAGCCTGGTTCTTGTTGTCCAGCTTGGCTTTGAGCAGCGCGCCAAGGCTGGTGGTGCCTGCATTGCCTGCGTTCTCCACCGCCATGCGCTGCATGGCTTCGCTCTCGTCGGCCATGTCGCGAGCCTTCACCGACAGGTTGATGGCACGGTTCTTCCGGTCGATGTTGATGATCATGGCCGTGACTTGGTCGCCCTCCTTGAGGTGAGAGCGGATATCTTCCACCCGGTCGCGCGACACCTCGGAGGCTCGCAGGTAGCCTTCAACCTCGCCGGCAAGGGTGATGACCGCCCCCTTGGCGTCGATGGACTTGACGGTGCCTTCCACCACGGAATTGCGGTCGTGGGTGGAAACGTAGCTGGTGAAGGGATCGCCTTCGAGCTGCTTGACCCCCAGGGAGATGCGCTCGCGCTCCACATCGATCGCCAGCACGACCGCTTCCACCTCCTCGCCTTTCTTGTACTGGCGCACCGCTTCCTCGCCCACTGCGTTCCACGACAGATCCGAGAGGTGAACCAGTCCGTCGATACCCCCGGCCAGCCCGATGAACACGCCAAAGTCGGTGATGGACTTGATTTGACCCTTGACCTTGTCACCCTTCTTGAAATTGGCGGCGAACTCGTCCCAAGGATTGGGCATGCACTGCTTCATGCCCAGGGAGATGCGGCGACGGTCTTCGTCGATCTCTAGGATCATCACCTCCACTTCATCACCCACCTGCGCAACCTTGGATGGATGGACGTTCTTGTTGGTCCAATCCATTTCGGAGACGTGCACGAGGCCCTCGATGCCTGACTCGATTTCCACGAAGGCGCCGTAGTCGGTCAGGTTGGTGACGCGGCCGAACAAGCGGGTGCCCTGGGGGTAGCGGCGGCCCAGGCCCACCCACGGGTCTTCGCCCAACTGCTTGAGGCCCAGGGAAACGCGGTTCTTTTCCTGGTCGAACTTCAATACCTTGGCGGTGACCTCGTCGCCCACGGACAATACTTCCGAGGGATGCTTGACCCGCCGCCATGCCAGATCGGTGATGTGCAAAAGGCCATCGATCCCACCGAGGTCCACGAACGCGCCGTAGTCGGTGATGTTCTTCACCACACCCTTGATCACCGCGCCCTCGGTCAGCGTTTCCAGCAGCTTCTGGCGCTCTTCGCCCTGGGTGGCTTCCACCACCGCCCGCCGGGATACCACCACGTTGTTGCGCTTGCGGTCGAGCTTGATGACCTTGAACTCGAGTTGCTTGCCCTCGAAGGGCGTTGTGTCCTTCACCGGGCGCACGTCCACCAGCGAGCCAGGCAGGAAGGCGCGTATCCCGTTGATCATGACGGTCAAGCCGCCCTTGACCTTGCCAGTGACAAGCCCCTGCACCAGCGAGCCCTGATCGAGCGCCGTCTCGAGATCTATCCACGCCGCCAACCGTTTGGCCTTCTCGCGCGACAGCCGGGTCTCGCCATAACCGTCTTCCAGGGACTCGATGGCCACGGAAACGAAATCGCCCGGCTTGACTTCCACTGCACCACCGTCGTTACGGAACTCGTCGATGTCGATGAAGCTCTCCGACTTCAGACCCGCGTTGACGACCACGTGGTTGGCGTCGACACGGACCACCTCGGCGGTGATTACCTCGCCCGCGCGCATTTCCTGGCGCGAGAGACTCTCCTCGAAGAGAGCGGCAAAGCTGTCCATGGCGGCGGGGGAGGCGGATTGGATGGCAGTGGTCATGGAAAAAGGGTCTCGAATCACCAGCGCGCACTGCGCCGGGTTGAAGGTTTATCAAAAAAAGCCATCAGCCCGCCTCGGTGCAATTGGATGAACGCCACTTTGTGACGATCCCACCACATCCGCGGGGATGATGGCCCCAACGAATCAGGAGCTTTCCCGGCCGAACCAGCCTAGAACTTGCTGTGCAGCCTGTTCGGCACCGAGGTCCGTGGTATCCAGCAGGCGCGCTCCATCGGCCTGCCGTAGCGGCGCCGCCATCCTCTGGCGATCGCGCGCGTCACGCTCCTCGATTTCCTGCAAAAGGGCCGGAAGGGTAACACTCATTCCCTTATCGATCAACTGTTTATACCGCCGCTCGGCGCGCGTTTGCGCCGACGCGGTGAGGAACACCTTGAGTTCCGCGTCGGGAAACACAACCGACGCCATGTCGCGCCCCTCGGCCACCAGACCTGGCAATCCGGCGAAGGCCCTCTGGCGCCACAGCAGTGCGGCGCGCACCGCCGGCAGTGCCGCCACTTTCGACGCCGCGCTGGAGACGGCTTCGACCCGAATGGCCTCGGTAACGTCTTCCCCAGACAGAAAAACACGCCCGGCCCGGAACTCCGCCTGCAGGCCCTCGGCCAGGACCGCCAGTGTCGGCTCATCGGCCAGGTCCACGCCAGCGCGTATTGCAGCCAGCCCCACCAGACGATACACGGCCCCGCTGTCCAGGTAACGCCATCCGAGCACCTGGGCCACTCGATCCGCGACCGTGCCTTTGCCCGAAGCCGAAGGGCCGTCAATGGCGATCACCGGCACCCGGGCCGGCTGGCCAACCTCGGCGAAGCGCTCGAAATAGTCTGGAAAGGTCTTGGCCACGCACCCGGGATCGATGATTCGCACTGGAACCCCGCCCAACGCCGCCAGGGAGAGGCACATGGCCATGCGGTGATCGTCATAGGTTTCGATGGCCGCGCCGCGCAGCAGGGCGGGCGATTGCACTTCCAACTGGTCGGGGTGCTCCACCACGAGCGCGCCGAGCTTGCGCAGTTCGTTGGCCATGGCCGCGATGCGGTCGGTTTCCTTGACGCGCCAACTGGCGATGTTGCGCAAGCGGCACGGGCCGTCGGTAAACAGCGCCACCACCGCAAGGGTCATGGCAGCATCGGGGATGTGATTGAGATCGAGATCGAAGGCCTTCAAGCGGCCACTGGCCGGCGCCGAGGCCTCGATCCAGTTGTCTCCCCAGCGCACCTGCGCTCCGAGGCCTTCGAGGGCGTCGGCAAAGCGCACGTCGCCCTGGATGCTGCCACGGCCCACGCCCTCCACCCGCACCGGACCACCGCCCACCGCACCAGCGGCGAGGAAGTAAGACGCACCCGATGCGTCGCCTTCCACGTGCACCACGCCCGGGCTGCGGTAACGCGAGCCCGCGGGCAACTCGAAGCGCTGGTAGCCCTGGCGCCCCACTGACACGCCGAAGCGCGCCAGGGTGTTGAGCGTGATATCCACATAGGGCTTGGAAATGAGTTCGCCTTCCACCTCCACGGCCGCTGCGCGTCCCGTGAGCGGCAGCGCCATGAGCAACGCCGACAAGAACTGGCTGGACACATCGCCGCGTACCCGCAGCGTGTCCGGGGCCCTAACCGACGCCGCCTCGATGCGCAGCGGCGGGAAGCCCTCCACGGCCTCGTAGTGGATGCTGGCCCCCATGGCACGCAGTGCCTCCACCAGGTCGCCGATGGGCCGCTCGTGCATGCGGGCCACACCGCGTAGCCGGTAACGGCCCCCATTCAGGGCCAGCACCGCCGTGAGCGGACGAAAGGCCGTGCCGGCGTTGCCCAGGAACAGCTCGGCCTCGTCTACCGGAAAGCGCCCGCCACAGCCATGCACGCGCACCGTGCCCGAGGCAGGGTCTCCCTCCACCCGCACCCCCAAGGTGGCGAGCGCTTCGAGCATGCGGGCGGTGTCGTCGGAATCGAGCAGGTCGCGAATCTCCGTGATGCCCTCGGCCAGTCCGGCCAGCAGCAGCGTGCGGTTGGAGAGGCTCTTCGAGCCAGGCAGCCGCACCGTGCCCGCGGCCGCTGCCAGGGGCGCCAGATCTAGGAAGGCCGGATGAATGCCACTCACTGGTCGCCTCCGCGAATCCAGGCCTCGCGGGCCTCGCGGGCCTCGCTGAGCACGGTCTCCAGGGCATGGCCGTCGCGCGCCGCGAGCATGGCGCGCAGGCCCTCCAGCGCGTCCTGATAGTGGTCGATCTCCGCCATCACGGCTTGACGATTGGCGAGCAGGATGTCGCGCCACATTTCGGGCGAACTGGAGGCGATGCGGGTGAAGTCGCGAAAGCCCCCGGCGGCGAAACCGAACAGCTGCGCCGCGTCGGGGCGCTGCGCCACCATGGCTACCAGGGCATAGGCAAGCAGATGGGGCAAGTGGCTGACGGCCGCGAACAACGCGTCGTGGCCCTCCGGGGTCATTTGCGATACGCGCGCTCCGCAGCCCTCCCAGAATGCCCGAGCGCGTTGCACGCAGCTCGCATCGGTTTCCGGCAGGGGCGTGAGCACCACGTGGCGGCCGTCGAACAAATCCGCGCGGGCAGCCTGCACCCCGGAGGTCTCGGCGCCGGCGATGGGATGTGCGGGCACGAAGCGCGGCAGTGCGGCGCCGAAAGCGGCCCGGGCCGCCGCCACCACATCTTGCTTGGTGCTGCCCCCGTCGGTGACGAAGGCACCGGGCGCGAGCGCCGGCACGCAGGCGGAGAACAGCCCTGGGAACTGCCCCACGGGCGCGGCCACCAGCACCGCATCGGCATCCCGCACGCCCGCCACCGGATCCTGGGAAATCTCATCCACCACGCCGAGCGCCAGTGCGCGCTCAAGATTCTCGCGGCCGCGGCCGATGCCCACCACGCGCGCCACCGCACCGGCGCGCCTGAGCGCAAGAGCGCAGGAGCCGCCAATCAATCCCACGCCAATCACGGCGAGGCGTTCGAACCGCACGGCCGCAGCGCTCAACGATGCCCAGGGGCGAGCACCGCTCGCAGGGCGTCGAGACAACGCTCGTTTTCGGAGGGCAGTCCCACGCTCACGCGCAACCACTCGGGCATGGCGTAGCCGCCCACGGGCCGGACGATCACACCCTCGCGAAGCAGCGATCCGAAAACCGCGGCGCCGTTGCCCACACGCACGCAGACAAAATTGCCCCGCGAGGGAATGACGGGCAAGCCAAGGCGCGCAAAACCAGCCTCCAGCTGAGCCATGCCCTCGTCGTTCATGCGCCGGCTGCGCGCCACGTAGTCGGTGTCCTCAAGGCATGCGATGGCACCCGCCTGGGCAACCGTGTTGACGTTGAACGGCTGGCGAATGCGATTCATCAGATCGGCCACATCCGGATGCGCCAGCGCAAACCCGACCCGCATGCCAGCCAGGCCGTAGGCCTTGGAGAAGGTGCGGGTGATCACCAGATTTTCGTGGCGCTGCAACCAGGAGATGGCGTCGTAGCGATCCTCGTCGCGGAGATACTCCGTGTAGGCCTCGTCCAGCACCACCACCACGTTGCGGGGAACCCGTGCGAGCAAAGCGCAGAGCGCCTCGCCCGTGACGAAGGTGCCGGTGGGATTGTTGGGGTTGGCAACGAACAGCATGCGGGTATCGGCGCGCACCGCGCTGGCCATGGCCTCCAGGTCGTGACCGAAATCGCGCGCCGGGACCTCGATGGCCGTGGCCCCCACGGCCTGCACCGACAGGGCGTACACCGCGAACGCGTGGCGCGAGAACACCGCGCTGGCGCCCGGCGCCAGGAAGGTGCGCGCCGCCAGTTCGAGCACGTCGTTGGAGCCATTGCCCAGCACGATGGCCGCCATGTCAACCCCATGGTGGGCAGCGATGGCGCTCTTGAGCGCGAAGCCGTTGGCGTCGGGATAGCGCGCCAGGTCGGCGAGGGCGGCCCGCATGGCGCTGGCAGCCTTGGGGCTGACGCCCAAGGGATTTTCGTTGGAGGCGAGCTTGACGATGCCCGCTTCATCGAGACCCAGTTCGCGAGCCAGCTCCGAGGCAGGCTTGCCGGGCACATAGGGGGCAAAAGTCCGGATCCAGGCCGGGGCACGCTCACAAGCGTCGATCATGATGTGGGGCGTCAGAGTTTGTATTCAGGCCACGGCCACCGGATAGGCGCCGAGAATCTTGCAGAACGCCGCCTTTTCGCCCACCTCGGCGAGGGCGGCAGCCACTGCGGAATCGCTCTCGTGGCCTTCCAGGTCCACGAAAAACAGGTAGTCCCACTTGCCCAATCGCGAGGGGCGCGATTCGAGGCGCGTCATGCTCACGCCGTGGCGGGCGAGGGGCACCAGCAGCTGCAGCAGGCCGCCCGGCCGGTTGGCAGCAGCCATGACGAGGGAGGTACGGTCCCGCCCGGAGGCCGCGACGGCCTGGGAGCCCAGCACCAGGAAGCGCGTGGTGTTGCCGGGCTCGTCCTCGATGTTGGCGCGGACCACCTCCAACCCATACAAAGGGGCCGCGGCGGCGGAGGCAATGGCAGCGGCGTGGGGCTGGCCAGCGGCGCGCCGGGCCGCCTCGGCATTGCTGGACAAGGCCACGTGCTCGGCCGCGGGAAGGTGGCGGGTCAGCCAGCGGTTGCACTGGGCCAGCGCCTGCGCATGGGCATACACCGTGGAAAGCCCGTCCAGGGAGGCTTCCCGGGCCAGCAAACAGTGGTGGATGGGCAATTGCACCTCGGCGCAGATTCGCAACGGCGAGGCCGCCATCTCGTCGAGCGTCTGTCCCACGCCGCCCTCGGTGGAGTTTTCAACAGGCACCACCCCGTAGCTGGCCTCTCCGGCGGCCACGGCTCGAAACACCTCGGAGATGGAGGCCACGGGCAGGCCATCGGCAGCTGCGCCGAACTGCCGCAGCACCGCTTCTTCGCTGAAGGTGCCGCGCGGGCCGAGATAGGCAACCACCGGGCGGCGCTCCAGTGCCCGGCAGGCAGAGATGAGCTCGGTGAACAGATGCTGGATCGCCTGCGGCGGCAACGGCCCCGCGTTGATCTGCGTGAGGCGGCGCAGCACCTGCGCCTCGCGCTCGGGCCGGTACACGGCGCTCTCACCCTTGAGCTCGCCGATGCGCGCCGCGCAACGGGCACGCTCGTTCATGCGCTCGAGCAACTCGGCATCGAGCGCATCGATACGTTCGCGCAGCTGCCGGATGGCTTCATCCATCAGTCACCCTAGCCGTGATAGCGCCCGCACCGACAGAACACCGCCGATGGCGCGCACCGACTCCACCGCCGGCGCCGGCACAGGGGTGTCGGCATCCACGAGGGTGTACGCCATGTCGTGGCGCGACTTGTTGAGCATGTTGTGGATGTTGATGCCAGCAAGTGCCATGGAGGTGGAGATCTGCCCCAGCATGTTGGGCACATTAGCGTGAACGATGGCAACACGGTGGGGCACTTCGCGGGCCATGGATACATCGGGGAAATTCACCGAGTGGCGGATGTTGCCGTTGTCGAGGAAGTCCCGAAGGGTGTCCGTCACCATCACCGCGCAATTCTCTTCGGCTTCGCGGGTTGAGGCCCCGAGGTGCGGCAGGCACAGCACACCGGGCTGCCCCATGAGCGCGCCCGCCGGGAAGTCGCAAACGTACCCGCGCAACCGCCTGGCACCAAGCGCCTGGACCACTGCCGGCGCATCCACGATGGCGTCGCGCGCAAAGTTGAGCAGTACGGCCCCCTGCTTCATCTGCGCCAGGCGCTCGCCGTTGATCACCCCTCGGGTCGCGGGCACGAGCGGCACGTGCAGGGTGACGAAGTCAGCGTGGCGCAGCAGTTCATCGATACCGTGGGCCCTTCGGACCTGCTGCGGCAGGTTCCAGGCGGCCTCCACGGTGATCTCGGGGTCGTAGCCGATCACGTGCATGCCGAGATGAATGGCGGCGTCTGCCACCAGGCTGCCGATGCGGCCCAGACCCATCACGGCAAGGGTGCGCCCCGCCAGTTCGAACCCGGCGAAAGCCTTCTTGCCATCTTCCACCGCGCGCTCCAGGGACTCGTCGTCTCCCGACAGCGCCTGGACGAACTGCAGGGCCGGTGCGATGTTACGCGCCGCAAGCAGCAAACCGGCGAGCACCAGTTCCTTCACGGCGTTGGCGTTCGCCCCGGGCGCATTGAAGACGGGCACGCCGCGCTCGCTGAGCCGCGCCACGGGAATGTTGTTCGTGCCCGCGCCCGCCCTGCCCACGGCCAGCAGCGACGCGGGCAGTTCCAGGGCATGCAGGTCGGCGGAGCGCACCAGGATGGCATGGGGATTGGCCAGGGCAGCGCCGTGCTCGAAGCGATCGGCCGGCAGCCGCGCAAGCCCCCGGGCCGAGATGCTGTTGAGGGTCAGGACCCGGAATTCAGCCATGCCGGCGCGCAAACACCTGCATGAAACCCGCCAGGGCCTCCACGCCGGCCATGGGCATGGCGTTGTACACCGAGGCGCGCATGCCGCCCACGGAGCGGTGGCCCTTAAGCTGCACGAGACCTTCCGCTGCCGCGGACTTCAGGAACGGCCCGTCCAGCGCATCGTCGCGCAGCCGGAAAGGGATGTTCATGAGCGAGCGGTCGGAGGGTTCCACGGGATTGGTGTAGAAGCCGCCGCTGGCGTCGATCACGCCGTAGAGTAGCGCCGCCTTGGCGCGGTTGTGCCGCTCGATGGCGGACAAGCCGCCCTGCTCCAGCAGCCAGCGAAACACCAGACCCGCCACGTACACCGCGAAGGTGGGCGGGGTGTTCAGCATGGAACCGCCGTCGGCCATGGCCTTGTAGTCCAGCAGCGTGGGCGTGGAGGACGGCGCGCGGCCAATGAGATCGTCGCGCACGATCACCAGCGTGAGACCGGCGGGACCGATGTTTTTCTGCGCGCCGGCATAGATCAACCCATAGGCGGACACGTCCATGGGGCGCGACAGAATGTGCGAAGACATGTCCGCCACCAGCGGCACCGGACCCGTGTCGGGCACCCAGTGGTACTCCACGCCGCCGATGGTCTCGTTGGTGGTGATGTGCACATAGGCCGCGTCCGGGTCGAGGTTCCAGGTGGTGCGCGGCGGCACGCACCTGAAATCACTCCCTGCGCTGCTCGCCGCCACGCGGACCGCACCATAACGGCCCGCCTCGGCGATTGCCTTCTTGGCCCACTCGCCGGTGTGCACGTAGTCGGCGCGGCCGGTGGCCGGCATGAGGTTGGCGGGCACCATGGCGAACTGCAGGGTTGCGCCGCCTTGCAGGAACAGCACGCGATAGTTCGCGGGGATACCCATCAGGGCGCGCAGGTCCGCCTCGGCCTGGGCCAGGATGGACTCGAACTCCCGGCCGCGATGGCTCATTTCCATCACCGACATGCCCGAGCCGTGCCAATCGAGCACCTCGTCGCGCACCTGCTCCAGCACGGGCAGCGGCAACACCGCCGGCCCGGCGCTGAAATTGACCACGCGCCGGCTCATGGCTGCGCCTCTCCCCCCTCGCCCGGTTCATCCTCTCCGGACGGCCCGTCCTCGGCTTCAGCGCCCTCGTCTTCAGCCTCCGCCACGCGCTCGAGGCCCGCAAGCTTCTCGCCCTCGCCCAGGCCGATGAGGGTGACCCCCTGGGTGTTGCGCCCCAGTTCGCGAATCTCTGCCACGCGAGTGCGGATCAGCACCCCGCCGGTGGTGATCAGCATCACCTCGTCGCCCGCGTGCACCAACCGCGCCGAAAGCGCCTTGCCGTTGCGCTCCGAAATCTGGATGGAAATGGTGCCCTGGGTACCGCGGCCATGGCGCGGGTACTGGGAGACGGGCGTGCGCTTGCCGTAGCCGTTTTCTGTGGCGGTGAGGACCGTCTGGCCAGGATCGTTGCTCACCACCAAAGAAATGATTCGCTGGCCTTCCGGCAGCCGCATGCCTCGCACGCCCCGCGCCGTGCGTCCCATGGGACGCACGTCCTGCTCATCGAAGCGCACGGCCTTGCCACCGTCGGAGAAGAGCATCACGTCGTGGCGGCCGTCGGTGATGGCGGCACCCACCAGAAAATCACCTTCGTCGAGGTCCACCGCGATGATGCCGCTGGGCCGCGGGCGGGAAAATTCGGACAGCGGCGTCTTCTTCACCGTGCCCTGGGCAGTGCACATGAAGACGAAATGCTCGTCGTCGAAGCTCTTCACCGGCAGCACCACGTTGATCTTCTCGCCTTCCTCCAGAGGAAAGAGGTTCACCACCGGCTTGCCGCGGCTTTGCCGGCCGCCCTGGGGCACTTCGTAGACCTTGAGCCAATACACCCGCCCGCGGGTGGAGAAGCACAGCAGGTAGTCGTGGGTGTGGGCCACGAACAGGTTGTCGATGAAATCGTCCTGCTTGGTGGCGGCGGCCTGCTTGCCGCGCCCGCCGCGCCGCTGGGCGCGGTAGTCGGCGAGAGGCTGGGACTTGATGTAGCCGGTGTGAGAGAGGGTGACCACCAAATCTTCCGGGGTGATGAGGTCCTCGATTCCGATCTCGGCGGTGTCGCGGGCGATCTCGCTGCGGCGCCGGTCGCCGTAGGCCTCCTTCATGGCGCGCAGCTCCTCGCCGATGATGGCGGTGACGCGCTCCGGGCGGGCGAGGATGTCCAGCAAGTCAGCGATGGTATCCATCACCTCGCGGTATTCCCCGGTGATCTTGTCCTGCTCCAGCCCCGTGAGGCGCTGGAGCTGCATTTCGAGGATGCGTTGCGCCTGCGCCTCGGAGAGCTGGTAGCCGCCCTCGCGCAAACCCAGCTCGCGCGCCAGCCCCTCGGGCCGGAAGCGCTGCGAATCGGCGCGAGCGAGCATCTGTTCCACCAGCGCTGAGCGCCACAGCCGCCCCGTGAGCCCCGCCTTCGCATCGGCGGGCGTGGGCGCAGCCTTGATGAGGGCGATGATCTCGTCCACGTTGGACAGGGCAACCGCAAGGCCTTCGAGGATATGCCCGCGCTCGCGGGCCTTTCGGAGGTCGAACACCGTGCGCCGGGTCACCACCACCCTGCGGTGACGGAGGAAAGCTTCGATGAACTCCTTGAGATTGAGCAGCCGCGGCTGGCCGTCCACCAAGGCGACCATGTTCATGCCGAAGCTGTCCTGCATCTGCGTTTCTTTGAAGAGGTTGTTGAGCACCACCTCCGGCATTTCGCCGCGCTTTAGCTCGATCACCACGCGCATGCCCGACTTGTCGGACTCGTCGCGAATCTCCGAAATTCCCTCGAGCCGCTTCTCCCGCACCAACTCACCGATGCGAGTCAGCAGTAACGCCTTGTTCACCTGGTAGGGCAGTTCGTCCACCACGATGGACTGCCGGGCGCCTTTGTCGAGGTCTTCGAAATGGGTGCGGGCGCGGATCACCACCCGGCCCCGACCCGTGCGATAGCCTTCGCGCACCCCTGAAAGGCCGTAGACGATGCCCGCCGTGGGAAAATCCGGCGCCGGGATGATCTCCATGAGGCGGTCGAGGGAAACGTCGGGCTCCGACAACACTGCCAGACACCCATCCACCACCTCGCCGAGATTGTGCGGTGGGATGTTGGTCGCCATGCCCACGGCGATCCCCGCGGAGCCGTTGACCAACAAATTGGGGACGCGCGTGGGCAGCGCCACGGGCTCCTGTTCCTTGCCGTCGTAGTTGGGGACGAAGTCGACTGTCTCCTTGTCGATGTCGGCGAGCATCTCCGAGGCGATACGCTCGAGACGGCACTCGGTGTAGCGGTACGCCGCCGCCGAGTCGCCATCCACGGAACCGAAATTGCCCTGGCCATCGATCAGGGTGTAGCGCATGGAGAAATCCTGCGCCATGCGCACCAACGCCTCGTAGGTGGCCGAGTCGCCATGGGGGTGGTACTTGCCCAGCACGTCGCCCACCACCCGCGCACACTTCACGTAAGGGCGGTTCCACTGGATGTTCGCTTCGTGCATGGCGAACAGGATGCGCCGGTGGACCGGCTTCAAACCGTCGCGCACATCCGGCAGGGCCCGCCCCACGATCACGCTCATGGCGTAGTCGAGGTAGGAGCGGCGCATCTCCTCTTCGAGGCTGATGGGAACTGTTTCCTTGGCGAATGTGTCCATGCGGGGTCTCTTGCGCCGGAGGAAATTCAGCGCGGGCGCGGCGCTTATTTCCTTGGTTGCAGCAGCCGCGAAGGCGTGGCTTTGCGTCGCTGGGAAAAGCCTAGGAGTCTATCACGCGCGGCACACGCTGCCTGTCTCCCGGTGCCGCGGCAGGGCATTGCTTCGAGCCCTCGCGGGCTCGTGATATTCTCCGGCGCTCTGAGGAGTCGCAGCTGATGGTTCCCGCCCTCTAGTGAGGCGATGCGGGAGGTATAAAACCCGGGCTCCCATCACCCGACAACCCAAGACAAATGCACGGTGACACCATGACCTTCCGCATCAAGACGTCCTTGCTCGGAATCGCTGCTGTTTCCCTCATCGCCCCCGTGGCGAGCCATGCCCAGCTGGCGGGAAAGGGACCCTGGATCAACGATTCGTCGAACAACGCCGTGCGCGACGGCCGCGGCAGCACCTGCGTGTCGGCGGGCGGTTCTGACCATGCTTTCGATAACGCCTACTGCTCCGGCGCCGCGGCTGACGCCAAGGCCACCACCGAAGCGGAAGCCGCCGCCCGGAAGGCTGCCGCCGCCGAGCAGGCTGCCGCAGCCCAGGCGGCGAGCGAGGCAGCGTTGCTGGCCGTTCAACCAGGCTCTGGCCTCAAGCCCGGCCAAAAGGGCTTCTACGTGCGCGACAGCGCGGGTAATTCGGTGCGCGACGGCGCGGGTGCCAGTTGCGTGCGCGACTCCCGTTGGAGCGTGGCGTTCGCCAGCGAGGAATGCGACCCGGAACTCTTCGAACTGTGGCGCAAGCGCCAAGGAGCAGCCGCCACTGGCGAGCTGGCCCCCCGTCTCAAGGCTGAGCCGCCCCTGCGGGAAACCAGCGCTGACGCCCTTGACCGTGCGCCCGGCGCCGCGCCGGCTGCAGCGCCCGCCGCAAAGGCGACGGCTCCCCTGACGGGAGACAACACGAACCTGTTCCCCATCACCACCTATGACGGCGGCGAAGCGCTCGCCCAGGCCGACGACGGTATCCCCGACGACGACAGGGTGATGCCCGGTGACGAGCCGGAAGATGAAGCCAGAGCCGAAGACGCGGACGAGGACGAGGACACGGTCGCCTTGGCGGACACCGATGCCGCGCCCGCCAAGGCCGCGGCGCTTGACACCTCGCCGGGCGTGGCGCCGGCCGCCGCGGCCCCGGCGGCCGCAGCTGCAGCCCCGGCCACGGGAGACAACACCGAGAAGTTCCCTGTCACCACTTACACGGTGGAGAAGGAGCCCGCGAAAGCGCAGCCGCCCGCGAAGCCCACCTCCCTGCCCGTCACCGTGCGCACCGACGGCCTCTTCGCCTTCGACCGCTCGGACCTGCGCTCCGAGCTGGTTGTCAAGCTCGACGGCGTGGTGGACATGCTCAACGGCGCGAAATACGACCGCATCAGCGTGGTCGGCTACACCGACCCCATCGGTTCCGCCGCCTACAACCAGAAGCTGTCCGAACGGCGTGCCGAAGCGGTCAAGAAGTATCTCGTCAACAAGGGTATCGACCCAGCGCGTGTGGTCACTTCCGGCAAGGGCGAATCCAACCTCGTGGTGACCCGGGCCGACTGCAAGGGCAAGCGCAAGAAGGCCCTCGTTGCCTGCCTCGAGCCGAACCGCCGGGTGGTGATCGACGCGGCTGGCGAAAAGCCCGCCAAGTAGCCGGCGCCGATCAGGCCACGAGAAGCCCTGCCTCGGCAGGGCTTCGTTTTTTCCAGACCGATGCCCGCGCCCGACTTCGTCCTTGCCCCGCGCTGGGTGGTTCCGGTCTCGCCGGGCGGCGTGCTGGAGGGGCATGCCGTGGCAGTGTCGGGGGCGCGCATCGAGGCGCTGCTGCCCGCCGAGCAGGCGAAGCACCAATACCCTGGCGCAACCTGGGTGGAACTGCCCGGCCACGCCCTGCTGCCGGGCCTGGTGAACGCCCATACCCATGCCGCCATGGCGCTGATGCGCGGCCTCGCCGACGACCTGCCGCTCATGCGCTGGCTGCGCGAGCACATCTGGCCCGCCGAGGCAGCGCATGTCTGCCACGAGTTCGTGCGCGACGGCACCTTGCTGGCGGCCGCCGAGATGCTGCGAGGCGGGGTGACGTGCATGAATGACATGTACTTCTTTCCCGCGGCTGCCGCCGAGGCGGCGCTCGCGGCCGGCATGCGGGCGGCGCTGGGCATCATCGTCATCGATTTTCCCACCGCCTACGCCTCCGATCCGCAGGACTACCTCACCAAGGGGCTCGCCATGCGCGACGCCCTTCGGCATGAGCCGCTGCTGTCCTTCTGCATGGCTCCTCATGCGCCCTACACCGTGAGCAACGGCAGTTTCGAGCGCATCGCCGTGCTGGCCGAGCAACTGGGCCTGCCGGTGCACATGCACGTACATGAAACCGCCACCGAGGTGGCTGAGCACACGGCCCGATACGGCGTGCGCCCCGTGGAACGGCTGCGCGCCCTGGGGCTCGTGGGGCCGGGCCTGGTATCGGTGCACAGCGTGCATCTGGAGGAGCGCGAAATCGCCCTCTTCGCCAAGGAGAGCTGCCATGTGGTGCACTGCCCCAGCTCCAACCTCAAGCTCGCCAGCGGCTTCGCGCCCGTGACGGCATTGCTGGACGCGGGCGTCAATGTGGCCCTGGGCACCGACGGCGCGGCCAGCAACAACCGCCTAGACCTGTGGGAAGAAATGCGCACCGCCGCCCTGCTTGCCAAGGCCACCAGCGGCCGCGCCGATGCGCTGCCGGCGGCGCGCGCCCTGGAGATGGCCACGCTCGGCGGCGCGCGCGCCCTGGGGCTGGACGGTCACATCGGGTCCATCGAGCCGGGCAAGCAGGCTGACCTGGTGGCGGTGAACCTCGACGCCCCAGAACTGTCCCCCTGTTTCGATCCCCTGTCCCATCTGGTGTATGCAGCCGGCCGCCAGCACGTGACCCATGTCTGGGTCGCGGGCCGTGCGCGCGTCGCCAACGGCGCGTTGCTGGACATGGACCCCGATCCCCTGCGCGCCGCCGCGCTGCGCTGGCAGGGCCAACTCGCACCCCACGGTCATCCGCCTCCATGATCAACGTCGATCCCGCCGAACTCGAGAAATTCAGCGCCCTCGCCCACCGCTGGTGGGACCCGAACAGCGAATTCAAGCCGCTGCACGACATCAACCCGCTGCGCCTCGAGCACATCGACCGCCTCGCCGGCCTGAACGGCAAGCGGGTGCTCGACGTGGGCTGCGGCGGCGGCATTCTTGCCGAATCCATGGCCGCCCGCGGCGCCACGGTCACCGGTATCGACCTGGGCGAAAAAGGCCTCAAGGTGGCCCAGCTGCACCTGCTGGAGAGCGGGCTCCAGGTGGACTACCGGCTCACGCCTGTGGAAGCGCTGGCCGACGCCGAGCCCGCGGCCTTCCAGGTGGTCACCTGCATGGAGATGCTCGAGCATGTGCCGGACCCCGCAGCCACCGTGCGCGCCTGCGCCGCGTGCGCAGCCCCGGGCGCCCGGCTGTTTTTCTCCACCATCAACCGCAACCCCAAGGCGTGGCTTTTCGCCATCGTTGGAGCGGAATACGTGCTGCGCATGCTGCCACGCGGCACCCATGAATACGCCAAATTGATCCGTCCATCGGAATTGGCCACCTTCTGCCGCGATGCAGGGCTCGAAGTGACCGGCATCACCGGCATGACCTACAACCCCCTCACACGCACCTATGCCCTGGGGCGCGATGCCTCGGTGAACTACATCCTCGAGGCACGGAGGCCCGTGCCATGATTCGTGCGGTCCTGTTCGACCTGGACGGCACCCTGGCGGACACGGCGCCCGACCTGGGCGGCGCGCTGAACCGCATGCGCGCCCGGCGAGGCCTCGGCCCCATGCCCATCGAGGTGCTGCGCACCCACGCCTCCAGCGGCGCGCGCGGCATGATCGGCGCGGGCCTGGGTGTGACGCCCGCCGACCCGGCTTTCCCGGGGTTGCGCGACGAATTCCTGGACGAGTACGAGTCCGAGCTCATGCGCGATTCGGTGTTGTTTCCCGGCGTGCCCGAGCTGCTGGATGGGCTGGAGTCCGCGGGCTACGCATGGGGCGTGGTCACCAACAAGGTGGAGCGCTTCACCGTGCCGCTGGTGAAGCTGCTGGGGCTCTCACCCCGCTCGCCCTGCATCGTCGCAGGCGACACCACCCCGCACCCCAAGCCCCACCCGGCGCCCCTCATCGAGGCGGCTCGCCGCCTGGCCGCCGAGTGCGAAACCTGCGTGTACGTAGGCGATGACCTGCGCGACGTGCAGGCGGCCCGGGCGGCCCGCATGGGCGCCGTGGTGGCGGGCTACGGCTACCTGGGCGAAGGCGAACCGCCCGAGCGCTGGGGTGCCGACCACCTCATCGCGCACCCCGAGGCGCTGCTGGAACTGCTTGCCGGCATGCGCTGAAGGCGGGCCTGCGCCGGATCCCCCGAAAAGCGTGGCTCCCCTTGAAATAGGGCACTGCGCCGTCACCTGTGTGGCACAATCGGAACAGGCCGGCGACGTTGCGCCGTCCGTTCCACCCGACCGATGCCGGTCCCGAATTCCCGTTCAACGGGGGCGCCTTGGCTTCGACGTGGGTCGCGAAGCAGTGCAGTGCATGCCGAGGACCAGCCACCTCGTAAATCCGCTGGAAACCAACAGTCGCCAACGACGACCGTTACGCTCTCGCGGCTTAATCCCCGCGGGACTCTGCACCGGTTCGGCCTCGGGCCGGCTAGCGCAAGCTAGAGCAGAGTCATTTACGAGGCATCGCTCGCGTCCGGGTCACTTGAACGCGGGTTAAATTTAAGGTGACTGGTCCCGTGGCAGCCCGCCGGCCGGCGGCTTAGGGGCGACATCAAATGGCCAGGCTAAGCATGTAGTACTGCCTGTAGAGGGCTTGCGGACGCGGGTTCGATTCCCGCCGCCTCCACCACTTACAAGGGCTCGGAAATTCTCCGAGCCCTTTTTTTGTGGCGTTTCCCCAGGGAAGTGCCGGGATGTGCTGCGGGCGGCGTGGCGCCCGGTGCGCCCGAAACGGCCGATTTCCGGGCCAGAGCCGTCTCCATTCTCCGTTTGTGCTGCGGGTAGTCGCAGTGGCCACGGTCTGCAGATCACCGACTTACGCGTACCGGTTCGTCGTCAACCACGGCCACCAGAGCACCGGCCCGACAGGCCCCATTAGCCTCGTCCCCATCGAGATCGATGACAAGGGAACCGATGTGGTGACTAGAGAATGAAATCTCTACGCTCCATCGGGCACAGTGCGCGCGCCTGCCTCTCGAGCCTCCCCCACCCGGACGTAGACTTTGCCCACACCCTTTAGCGTGCCCAAGGCGAGGGTGTCCTGGTTGAGCGGCCCTGTGACCTGCCCGATCAAGGCACCGCGGCAGGCCGGGCAGGGGCGACAGCCATCCGCGTTGAATTGCCCGCCAGGCCGCGAGGCTTGAGCGCCAGCATGACCATTCCAGCCAGTGCTCAGGGCGAAGGGGGTGCGTGCCTTTGCCCCTCGCCATCCGTAAACCCGCGTTCAATCGTTTAGGCCGCCATGGAAACCCTGATGGAAACTCTGCTCATATCCACCGGGGTCGTCGCGCTTGCGGAAATCGGCGACAAGACCCAGTTGCTGGCATTCATCCTCGCCGCCCGCTTCAAGAAGCCGGTTCCCATCATCCTGGGCATCCTGGTTGCCACCATCGTGAACCACGGTCTTGCGGGCGCCCTGGGTGCGTGGATCACCCACGTCGTCAGCCCGGGAATTCTTCGCTGGGCGCTGGGCGTGTCCTTCATCGGCATGGCCATCTGGACCATGATCCCTGACAAGCTGGAAGAGGAGCAGGCGCGAATCGCCAGTGGCTTGGGCGTTTTCGGCGCCACCCTGGCCGCCTTCTTCCTGGCGGAAATGGGCGACAAGACGCAGGTGGCAACCGTTGCCATGGCTGCCCACTATCCCTCGCCGCTGATGGTTGTGACCGGCACGACGCTTGGAATGCTCATCGCCGACGTACCTGCCGTGTTTGCCGGCGACAAACTCGCCAACAAGATCCCCATGAAACTGGTGCATGCCATCGCCGCCGCAATCTTCGCGCTCCTGGGGCTGGCAACGCTGCTGGGTGCGGGCTCGAAGCTCGGATTCTGAGGGCAATGGCCATCGTTCCCCCGCTCGTCAAGGGTGCCGACCCCGCGGGGCGCAACCGCCAGGCAGCTTCTGCCTTTTGTGGCATTGTCAGCGGCAGCGCCTGCCCTTCATCCGCCCTGCCCCGCTGACCCGAGGCGATGCCTTCGCCGAGCCCCGCTACGGAGCTTTCGTGAAACCAGACCGCAAGCCACCGCACCGTACCCGAGCAGTTCCGTCGGCACCACGCATCCCGGAAGATGCGCGTGGCTGACGTGCCCTCCCCATCTTCCGCGGCTCCCGTGGCTCCAGGCTTCGGGGAAGCGCTGCGCTTCTGGCTCAAGCTGGGTTTCGTGAGCTTCGGCGGGCCAGCCGGGCAGATCGCGCTCATGCATCAGGAGCTGGTGGAGCGCCGCCGCTGGATCTCGGAGCGGCGTTTCCTCCACGCCCTCAACTACTGCATGCTGCTGCCCGGCCCCGAGGCCCAGCAACTGGCAACCTACCTGGGCTGGCTGCTGCATCGGTCCTGGGGCGGCATCGTGGCGGGCGTGCTGTTCGTGCTGCCCTCGCTGGTGCTGCTGGTGGCGCTGTCGTGGATCTACGCCGCCTTCGGCGATGTGAAGTGGGTGGCGGGCGCCTTCTACGGCATCAAGCCCGCCGTCACGGCCATTGTGATCCAGGCGGCGGTGCGCATGGGGCGGCGCACCCTGCACGGCCCCGTGCCCTGGGGCATCGCCGCGGGCGCCTTCGCGGCCATCGCCCTCCTGGAACTGCCCTTTCCCGGGGTGATCGCCAGCGCCGCCGCGCTGGGCTGGTGGCTGAGGCGGCGATCACCAGCGCTGCTGATGCCGCCGCCCGCCCCAGCGAAGCACCCGTCCGGGGCCCCCGCCGCGCCGGCCGTGCTGGGTGACGACACGCCCGTTCCACCCCACGCGCGCTTCTCCCAGGCGCGCCTGACCGTCGTGCTGCTGGGCGGCGGCGCCCTGTGGCTGACCGGCATGCTGGTGCTGGCGGCCGTGTTCGGCTACCGCGACGTGCCCTCCGCCATGGCGTGGTTCTTCACCAAGGCGGCGCTGCTCACCTTCGGCGGCGCCTATGCGGTGCTGCCCTACGTGTACCAGGGCGCGGTGTCCGGCCACGGCTGGCTCACCGGCGCGCAGATGATCGACGGCCTGGCGCTGGGCGAGAGCACCCCGGGGCCGCTCATCATGGTGGTGGCCTTTGTGGGCTTCATGGGCGGCTGGAACCTGCAGGTGCTGGGGCCGGCGTGGCCGGCCGCCGGCGGCATGCTGTGCGCCGTGGTGGCCACGTTCTTCACCTTCCTGCCCTCTTTCGTCTTCATCCTCGCGGGCGGACCGGCAGTGGAGTCCTCGCGCGGCAGCCTGCGGGTGGGCGCGCCCCTGGCGGCAGTGTCAGCGGCGGTGGTGGGAGTGATCGCGAGCCTGGCGGTGTTCTTCGCCGGGCACGTGATGTGGCCGGAGGGCTTCGGCCACGCGCCCGACTGGGTGGCTCTGGTGCTGTGCGCCGCCGCGCTGGCGGCGCTGCTGCGCTTCCAGGTGGGCGTGCCGGTGCTGATCGTGGTGGCGCTGCTGGCGGGCCTGGCCCTCTCGGCCGCCGGACTCGCCCCGGCGGCCTGACAACCTTTCTCTCAGCGGGTGGACACGAGGCCTTGGCAGGGGACCGGCTGCCCGCAGGGGGGCGGACACGATTCGGATCACGACGACGGTCAGTGGGCGCGGAAGGCGAAGAGACAGCCGCGATCCCCCAGACCTGCGCCGCCGCTTACCCTTGCGCTTTGCTGAACGGCGATGGCAGGCTTGTCGCGGGGGGGCTCAACGCGGCCTGCACCCGTGCGCGCCTTGGTCAAGCCCGTCCGCAAGGCGTTCAAGCACCTCATCGAGTGCGGGCGCTGCCGGTTGCAGGAGCATGCTTGAGATGAACAGCGATGAACAGCAGTCGGCGCAGCAGCTTCTGGCACGACTGGTTGCGATCCAGGACGAAGCGCTGCGCAACCAGCGCATGATGATGCAGGAACAGCAACGCCTCAGCGAAATGGCACTGACCTCCCACAGGAAGAGCAGCAAGACAATCTGGGTGTTCATGGTCATCTTGATTGCGCTGTTGGTAGTGCCCTGGCTCCTGAATGCGGGTCTTCTGGCGCTGTCTGTGACGGACCGATAGAGGTGGCACGGGAACCGACGGCGCCGAAGTCGTAATTGACGGAGAGACCGACAGCAGAACAGCCGAGGCAGGCGAAGCCACTCCTCTGCGTGCCGCCACGGCGCCGGTTGCGCCGTCGCCCGCCCGGGGGCACGCCCCACTCACCAGCGGTGCGCCCCCGAGGCGAGAAAGCCGCCATCCACGGGCAGTACCGCGCCGGTGATGTAGGAGGCCTCATCGGAGGCGAGGAAGGCCACCGTGGCGGCCACCTCCTCCTGGGTGCCGTAGCGGCGCATGGGAATGGCGCTGGAGTAATCCTCGCGGAAGCGGTCGGTGTGCAGCACCCGCGTCATGGGGGTGTCCACCGGACCCGGCGCCACCGCGTTGGCCGTGATGCCGTGGGCGGCCAGTTCCACCGCCATCTGACGGGTGAGCCCGATCACCGCGGCCTTGGAGGTGCCGTAGCCCGTGCGCCCCACGCCCACGGCGCGCATCCCGGCCACCGAGGCCACGTTAATGATCCGGCCCCAGGCGCGCCGCCGCATGAGCCGCGCGCCCTGCTGGGCGCACAGCAGCACGCCGGTCACGTTCACGTCCAGGTGCGCCTTCCAGCTGTCGAGGGGAAAGTCGAGAAACGGAAAGGTCCTGGCGATGCCAGCGTTGTTCACCACCACGTCGCAGCGGCCCCAGCGGGCGTCCACCTCCGCGAAGCACGCCTCCACGGATGCGGCGTGGGTCACATCCAGGCGCAGCGCGTGGGTGGCAAGATGCTCGCCCGACACCGCCGCAGCGCGAGCGCCCGCCCCGTGGCCTCGCCGATGCCCCCTCCCCCGCCCGTGATGATGGCCACGGGCGCCTCTGTGGTCGCCGAGCCATCCCCTCCAGCGAACAAGGCCTGGATTCTAGCGGCACCCGGGCCCTTGAAATGGCCGCGTACTGCCCACATGTACCGCGCCAGCGGCGAGGCCGCAATCCGAACCATTTGAAACCCAAGCACTTTTGCTTTTTTTGGAGCGACGAACATGAAGATCCGTCCCCTGCATGACCGCGTAATCGTCAAGCGCCTGGAGGAAGAGCGTAAAACCGCCTCCGGCATCGTCATCCCCGATACCGCCGCCGAGAAGCCCGACCAGGGCGAGGTGCTGGCCGTGGGCAGCGGCAAGGTCCTGGAGGACGGTTCCGTCCGCGCCCTGCAGCTCAAGAAGGGCGACCGCGTCCTCTTCGGCAAGTATTCCGGCCAGACCGTGAAGGTTGACGGCGACGAACTCCTCGTGATGCGCGAGGAGGACGTGATGGGCGTAATCGAATAACCCCCCTCTACACAGGAGAATAGCAATGGCAGCGAAGGAAGTCCGTTTTCACGATTCCGCCCGTCATCGCATCGTGGCCGGTGTCAATGTCCTGGCCGACGCGGTCAAGGTGACCCTCGGCCCCAAGGGCCGCAACGTGGTGCTGGAGAAGTCCTGGGGCGCTCCCACAGTGACCAAGGACGGCGTGTCGGTGGCCAAGGAGATCGAGCTGAAGGACAAGTTCGAGAACATGGGCGCCCAGATGGTGAAGGAAGTGGCCTCCAAGACCTCCGACGTGGCCGGGGACGGCACCACCACCGCCACCGTGCTGGCCCAGTCCATCGTGCAGGAAGGCATGAAGTACGTGGCCGCCGGCATGAACCCCATGGACTTGAAGCGCGGCATCGACAAGGCCGTGTCCGCCATCGTCGAGCAGCTCAAGAAGGCCTCCAAGCCTTGCTCCACCTCGAAGGAGATCGCCCAGGTGGGCGCCATCTCCGCCAACTCCGACCACGCCGTGGGCAAGATCATCGCCGACGCCATGGAGAAGGTGGGCAAGGAAGGCGTCATCACCGTGGAAGACGGCAAGAGCCTCGACAACGAGCTCGAGGTGGTGGAGGGCATGCAGTTCGACCGCGGCTACCTCTCGCCCTACTTCATCAACAACCCCGAGCGCCAGATCGCCGTCCTGGACGACCCCTACATCCTGTTCCACGACAAAAAGATCTCCAGCATCCGCGACCTGCTGCCGGTGCTCGAGCAGGTGGCCAAGGCCGGCAAGCCGCTGCTGATCGTGGCCGAGGAAGTGGAGGGCGAGGCGCTCGCCACGCTGGTGGTGAACAACATCCGCGGCATCCTCAAGACCTGCGCGGTGAAGGCGCCGGGCTTTGGCGATCGCCGCAAGGCCATGCTCGAGGACATGGCCATCCTCACCGGCGGCACGGTCATCGCCGAGGAAGTGGGCCTCAAGCTGGAGAACGCCTCCCTGAAGGATCTCGGCCGCGCCAAGCGCATCGAGATCGGCAAGGAGGAAACCACCATCATCGACGGCGCCGGCGACAAGTCCGCCATCGAGGGCCGCATCAAGGCGATCCGCCAGCAGATCGAGGAAACCACCTCCGACTACGACCGCGAGAAGCTCCAGGAGCGTGTAGCCAAGCTGGCCGGCGGCGTGGCGGTGGTGCGTGTGGGTGCCGCCACCGAAGTGGAAATGAAGGAGAAGAAAGCCCGCGTGGAAGACGCGCTGCACGCCACCCGTGCCGCCGTGGAAGAAGGCGTGGTGGCCGGCGGCGGCGTGGCCCTGATCCGCGCCAAGGCCGGGGTCTCGATTAAGGGCGACAACCACGACCAAGATGCGGGTATCAAGATCGTCATGCGCGCCGTGGAGGAGCCCCTGCGGGCCATCGCGGCCAATGCCGGCGCCGAACCCTCGGTGGTAATCAACAAGGTGGTGGAGGGCAAGGGGAACTTTGGCTACAACGCCGCCACCGATGCCTACGGCGACCTGGTGGAGATGGGCGTGATCGACCCCACCAAGGTCACCCGCACCGCCCTGCAGAACGCCGCTTCCGTGGCCGGCCTGATCCTCACCACCGATGCCATGGTGGCCGAGGCGCCCAAGGACGAAAAGCCGGCGGCCACCCCGCCCGGCGGCGGCATGGGCGACATGGACTACTGATCCGGCGTCCGACGCCATTTGCAGCACCGGAGCCCCGCCTCGCGCGGGGCTTTTTTTTCGCAGGCTGTCCGGGCGGCTCAGGCGAATTGCGCCGCGAACCGCGGATAGGTCTCGCCGATCTCGCTGCGAATGCGCCCGCGCAGCAGGGCCAGCGTGTCCTGGTCCGGCGCCGGCGTGAAGCCCACCCCGGGAGGCACCTCCACATCGAATCCGGTGTTGTCGCGAATCTCTTCCACGCTGTGGCCGGGATGCACGCTCTCCAGCACGAAGCGCCGCCGCGCTCGATCGAAGGCGAACAACCCCAGGCCCGTGAGCAGCTTCCACGGCCCCCCGGGCCGGTAGGTGCCCGGCGCACTGCTGCCCGGCGCGCTGATGAAATCCACCTTGGGCACGAACACGCGCCGTGTGTGTTCCTCGCGGAACAGGATGACCCGCGGCACCAGGAAGTACAGGTAGGAAGAGCCGAAGCAACCTGGCCAGCGCACCTCGCTGGCGGGATAGCCGCCGCATCCCACGAGGTTGATGTTGGCCTCGGCATCGATCTGGCCGCCGCCCAGGAAGAACGCATCCACCCGGCCCTGGGCCGCCAGATCGAAGGTCTCCACGCCGCCGTCGGTGAAGCTGTTGTGGCGGCGCGAGCCCAGCACGTTCACGCGCAGCGCCTCGCCGCTGCGTGCGCGGGCCAGCAGCGCGCCGGCGCCGGGAATGGGCGAAGAGGCGCCCACCACCACGTGGCGGCAGCCCTGCAGCAGGCCACCGATCACTGCCACCAGCAGTTCGGTGGGGCTGGAGGCAACGGGCGCGCTCACGACGCAGCCGCCATGGGGGCACCCAGCCACTCGGCGAGCCAGGTGTCGAACCCCTCCCGGGTGCGGGCCATGGCGGCGTAGCGGGCGAGCGACGCCTGGTCGTCGCCGTAGGCATCGGCAAAGCGCAGCGGTTTGGCGCCACCTGGTGCCAGCGCCACGTGGTCCACATACAGGGCGGGCAGCACGCCGGGGGCGCGATCCGGGTCGTCCATGAGGTTGCCCTCGATGACCGCCTCCACGGTCACCAGGGTGCGCCGAGCGGCGTGCCCCAGCGTGACCAGGTCGCGCTGGCGGCCCACGAACACGTTGCCGTGCCGGTCGGCCGCCGGGGCGTGAAACAGCGCCACGTCGGGGCGGATGGCGGGCAGCAGCACCACCGGGTCGCCGGGCGCGAAGGGGTTGTCCATTACCTTCCAGTCATGGCGCGAGGCCAGCAGGTCCGTGCCGAGGACGCCGCGCAGGGGGATAAAGGGAATGCCCTTCTCGCCAGCCTGCAGGGCGGCGTGGATTGCCGGGCAGGTGGCGTCGCGCATCGTGATCGACCCAGCCCGCAAGGCGGCGGCAAAGCGCGGCCCCGTGCCGTGCTCGCCCAAGGTGATCGCCGAGGTCTCCACGGTGCGTACACAACCCGCGCCGATCAGCACGTCGGCCTGGATGCCGCCGATGGGCACGCACAGCAGGTGCAGGTCGCGGGCGCCGCGCATGACCAGGGCACGGGTGGCCGCCATGGACACGCCCACGGCGTCCTGCGCCACTGCCAGCAACGCGCCGTCGGGAACGGCGTCGGCCAGGGTTTCGAGCGCCTTGTTCATGCCCGCCCTTCCCCGGCGCCATGGTGCGCGCCTGTGACAACCGCGCCGCGATGGCCCCCCCTGCCGCCTGCGCCGTACCGCCGGTCTTCGTCCCCGTCCATGTTCCAGCCTCTTCGATGAAGATTCAGGGTTTGTGTTCACCACCCTACCCGTGCGGAGATTAGCATCGGCGCGCCAGATCCCTGGCGGTGCCCACGACGGACAAGAGGTTTTTCGGCAACCGCCAGCAGACCGGCGGTTCGCGCCGCAGACGGCTCGCGGCTGGAGGACCGGGTGCATTTCGCCACATTCACTGCTAAATTCGTAAGATTTTTTTATTGTCGAGGAGGGCTCATGCGGTGGCACCCGTGGCGTTCCGGGTTTGTCTGGGGCGCTCTCGTCTGGCAACTTGCCGCCGCACCCGTCCTGGCCCAATCGAGCCCGCGCTTTGCGATCCAGCGCTTCGAGGTCAGCGGGGCGAGCGCCCTGCCCGCCGCCCAGGTGGAGGCTGCGCTGGCGCCCTTCACCGGCGAGGCGCGCGACTTCGCCACCGTGCAGTCCGCCGT
>Ga0209990_10000185_pt1 | contig 63869 bp, 82 predicted proteins | sample NOAtaG_6_FD_187304 | JGI IMG/M metagenome (GOLD analysis project Ga0209990, IMG submission 187304) | Freshwater lake microbial communities from Lake Erie, under a cyanobacterial bloom - NOAA_Erie_Diel5S_2200h metaG (SPAdes) (version 2) | ecosystem: Environmental > Aquatic > Freshwater > Lake ... | reverse complement strand
CCCCCATTTTAAAAACCCCCATACGGCATATAACCCCCCCCCCCCATACATTTACAGGGGTTACACAAAAAACACAACATTGTACAAGATGTTGGCTAAACCACTACCCTAAAAGGGAGTATAGCTAATTTAATAACCCTTTGTAAAAAAGCGTGGCATTGACCCCATACCCTTTTGGGGGAGGGCAATAACTCATATTTCATTATCCATTGTCAGTGACGGGGGGTTAAACAATGCTTATTTACGGGAGTTGCCCCAAAATCACAATCCTGTGCTCAAGATGTTGGTTATCCCCCCCAATCCGTGCCTCGTGTGTTCGTATAAAAACACCCCTACCCCGTTTCGGGGCTGCCCCCTGTTTGGGGCTGATTGTGTGCACGTTGCACCCTCCCGCCTGAATTAAAACTTTAGATTGAAACATTCCTAAATGAGAATAATTATCATTTGATATTAACCCCTAAAAAGGAATTGATACCACTTGTTTGTTGGGGTGAAATGTTGTACTTTTGTTCCTCAAAGTATCAGTATTTATGAAAGTTTATATCTATTCACGGGGTAATGAATTAACAGTTTGGCGTACGTTGGTTTCACTTTGCGCTCATTACAACCTCAAACCCCGCTCAATGCACGCAGCACTAACCAAAGCAAACCCTTGTCAGATAAGGGGTAAAGCCAAAATATACAGAACAAACCTACAGGGCAATGAAACAAGGGGTAATATCCTCAATTTTGGGGGTGGCAAATGAATACTGTACTTTTGCAGGTCAAACTATCAGTATTTTGATTGTAAGGAAGAGTAATAACCCCGCCCACTCCGTTTAATATTATGTTAAATAGACGGTGTATAAACTACCTTTTCAACAGCGTATGAAGGGGAAATATTATTTAGAACCATTCTAAATGTATTACAAAGTGTAAAAATATTGTGCTGATTTTCAGTGCATAGCAAAAATAAATATGTTTTTTTGTGTTCAGGGTATTGACACGTAATACATTTGCTATACCTTTGTACTCGTTAAAAAATTAACCCCATATTAATCATTTAATCATTAATACCATGAAAAAAGTTTTAGACCCTCAAACCGTTGCTCACTATTGGGCAAACAAAGTACAAAGCGAAGCAACCAATTCAAACCGTAGTTTTTATTTTGACGGTGACACTATCTATTCATATGGGCGTCACTTTCCTATTGCAAAGCATATAAACGGGAAGGTGCTATTTACAACCCGTTCATATAGCAATACAACTGCAAAACATATTTCAATAGTTCGGGCAGCCTGTTCACATTTGCCAAAAGTTTACGCCCCATATATTGACGGCAGTCATTCAGATAATTTCAGTACGTGGCAACGTGAAATAGAATCGAATTTAAAAGCAATGAGAACAGCCCGTAAGCCTGAAAAGTATTTTACCGCTATTCAGCACCTGCAAAATGAGGCTAAAACATACTGTGAATTTATGGCCGTTAAACCTACTAAAGAACTGAAAAAACTGCTTTTACTTACCTTTGAAAACGCTGAACAGTTAGTAAGTAAACAGGCCGAAGCAGCCAAAAAAGAAGCTAAAATCATTCAGGAAAAGGGCAGCAAACTTTTTTACAAGTATATAAAACTGTGGCGGGCGGGCTTACCATATGAACAGATAAGCGAGCAAATTAAACCTTCTGAACGCCTTATACTAAATAAATATATCAACTTGTCAGACATTACTATTTTACGGGTTATTGACGGGCAAGTTGAAACAAGCAAGGGCGTGAAATTGCCTATTGACGTGGCAAAAAGATATGCCGAAGCATATAAAAACGGCACGTTGAGACAAGGCGACAGTGTGTTAAATTATTCGGTTAGTGAGGTAAGCCCCAAATATATCAAAATAGGCTGCCATAATATCCCCGCTGAACAGGTGGAATATATACGGGCAATTTAACACAAAGCGGGTACGGTTAGGCCGTGCAACCCTCGCAGGGTTAACCCGCACAAATTAATCAATTTTTTAAACCTTTAAATATTTAATACCATGAAAAAGTACAGCTATTTCTCAGTTATTCAACAGAATTACGGCTTCGGTTGGGAGGATGTTTCAACCTATGAAACCAACAGCCAATTTTTGAACTTTGAAAAATCGGGAGTTTTTTATACCGATAAACAAGGCAGACAAAAAGAATATTCTTTAATAGGGCACGATTTAAGGGAGTACAGATTTACGGGATACCCAACCCGTTTAATAAACAGGAAAGTAAAAAATGAAACGGTCGCAATTTAATTAATACAGCCATGCAATTAATCATTTCAACCTCAAAATCGGGCGTTCATTCCCTGATGCTAATGAAAAACGGGCGGCCTGTGTGCGGATATTGCACCCGCAGCCATGAAAAACTCGAAGCAAAATACAGGCAACTGCTTCGCAAAGTTCAGATTTTTAAACACTTACACAATAATTAGTGTATGAATATCTATTCCAAAATGTGGGCAGGTTACGGCTTGCCCACAAATAAAGCCCCTAAATCAACTAAAGCCCCAAAACTATACAATCTACTGTACAGGGGTGAAATAGTGGTTAAAACAGCCCCGTATCCAGTTTGTAGGGGTAAAATGAATGACCTATTGAAGTCAACCAATTACAATAAACAAAACTTTAAAATCGTAAAAGCATGAAAGTATTAGAATCAATCGAAATACACGGCAAATGCCTAAGTGTATTAGCAACCGAAAAGGAAACAAACAAGGCTTATATTTCCTACTTTATTAATGGGGTAGAAATAACCCAATGGGAAACACTACCAACCCTGTATAAAAGCCTTTTTACCGTGCTATCTGATGCCCTATGCGAAGGCATGAAATGGCAAAAATGGAGCTACTAACCCGTGAAAATTAAATACACCCCCGAAAATTACAATAAAGTTCTGAGTAGTTACAACGTGGAACGGGCTGAAGTAGTGGGTAAATATATCCATATCACCCTTATCCCAATTACTCAGGGCTTTATTGATAGCGGGAAATTGACAGCTAATTATGTTAAAAAATTTATACTAAAAGGATAACACCATGCCCCTGACTGTAATGCGACAAACCAAAAAATACCTCACATTCAGGTGGAACAAAGTACCCTACCTGAAGGACAGGGAAACCGATAAAGTGTACCCTATCAGGAGAAAGGATTGTAAACACATGAGGCGGGGAAGTCGCCACTATTACCATGAAAGGTGCAGGAAAATCATAGAAGCATACGAATTAAAACAAACCCAATTAAAAAATGAAACGACACCTAAGCAACCTAAATGACAGCCTAAAAGCCATGAACAGAAAAGCATGGGAAATTACCCTATTGATAGGGGGTGCGGGCTACATAGTTTATTATTTACTAACCCAATTATTCTAAAATAATATGTATAACACAATCGAAAAATACGATTTAAAAGTATTGGCAGAGTGCCAAAGAATCGTGAAACAAGAGAACCCCCGTATCAGGGTAAAGACAACCGATGTATTTCCCCATTTATCGGGTAACGAACGCATGACGCTGTATAAAAGTGAGCGCATGGGGCTGAAATTATTGTGTGAAACAAATACCCGATAAGCCATGAACGAAAAACTAAAAAATAAAGCACGGGCAATTTACCCGTACATCCATACCCTCAGAACAAAGTGTGAGTATTACCTCACATTAAAGGGTAAAGCATCACGGGAATATATCGTGAATAACATTCGACAAACCCGAAAAGAAATGTTCGACATACAAGATAAACACCTGAGATACTATGGGTTTGACCCGTTGATAAAAAATAAATTTGGTGGAAAACAAAATTAGTATTACATTTGTGAAACAATTTAAACAACACGGATATGGACAAACAAGCAATTTTAAACAACGTTGCGTTAATACTTGACGCAATCGAATCAGAAGCAAAGAATGGCACACACATGGATGTAATGGTGTGTATTTACCCCGACAGAACGGTGTATAATGCGTGGCGCAAAACCGATAGAATATTCAGGGGTGAAACTGCGGTGGGATGTGAGGAAATCATAGCCCACAATATCATAGCCCACCGTGAAATCTCAGATAAGATACACGAACTCGAAAAGCAGATTGTACTTTTAAAAACCACTCAAACCGTATGAACAAGTTGTGGGTACACCAAGAGGACGGGAACATAGGTATTACGTTCAACGGTAACTTCATCGGGTATGTAGATGAAAAGATGATAGCTGAAATGGATTTGGTGGGGCTGAATCACCACGTTGCTGATGATATTGCGGCCTACCTGCGTAATACAGGGACTATCTACTACCCCAAAGGGGAAACGGTTGAGGTGCTATGGACTACTACGGCAAAAACCCTTACACTAAGTAAATCAATTAAGGACAAATTAACATTCATGGCACATGATTACAAGAGTTGATTGCGACAAATCGAAGTACCCCCTGATGATTATGTGGGGAGAATATCAAGGGGGTAAGTGCGAATATTTCCAAGACAAAGTTAGCACCTTGAAAAAGTACCCCGCAATGTTTGGGGGTAGGTATGACAGGTATAAGATATTCAAAACGCCTGATGAGTTTTATAGTTGGATAACCAATTTCAAACGGGATGAAGCTATGCAAGCTAAGTTCATGGAAAAGTTTATCATTTATGTAAGCATATTCGGTAAGAAAAAAGTAAAGAAAAATAATTTAATCACACGTTTATTTTCAATTTTATGGTAAAAATTAAATCAATTCAGAAGTTGCCCGAAAAAAATCAGTACGGGCTGTGGACTTACACTATTACCCTTGAGGACGGGAAGCGGTGTTATTACCGCACAAAGGAAGACAATCAAACCACATTCACCGAAGGCATGGAAACCGATGCTATCGTGGAAGAGAAACAAAAAGCAGACGGCACGGGGGTGTACTACACAATCAAACCTAATCGCCCTGCATTTGGCGGGGGCAAAGGTGGGTACAGCAAAGACCACAAAAAGGAAGCGGTTACTATGTGCTTGTCATACGCAAAAGATTTGTGTGTAGCAGGTAAGATTAGCACCGAGCAAATGCTTCCGCTTGCAACTAAGTTTCACGAATGGGTAACATCTAAATTAGACTAACATGGAAAGAATGGAATTAACAGCCCCGTCAATAGCTGCATTGTTTAAGGGGTGCAATGCCGAGCAGCGCAAATCATTCGTTGAGCAGATTAAATCAGCCGTTGACGGTGGTTCATACACAGCTATGGAAATGGTTGCTATGCTCAGAAACCTGCGGGAGATAGCCGAACAAAGCGAAGAAGCTATACACTCTTACCTGATTGATGAGGTAGAAAAGCACGGCAAAGAAGTAACCCAACACGGGGTTAAGTTTACTATCGCAGAAGTGGGCACTAAATACGATTACGAAAACTGCAAGGACATGGAGTGGACGATGTACCGCAATGCTGAACAGCGCAATGCCGATGCCCGTAAAGCCCGTGAGAAGTTCCTTAAAACGTTGACCAAGCCAATGACATTAGTAAACGAAGACACGGGTGAGGTGGATACAATCAATCCCCCAATTAAATCAAGTACAACAAAAGTTAAACTAACAATAGAAAAGTAATGGAGTTCGAGAATAGCTATTTATTTATAAAACATTTGGGATTGACCTACGGTTTTGACCCCGAAAAGGAATACGTTAAGTTCTGTAAGACGCTGAAATTTAGGAAGGCTAATCCTCTTGCTCAGTTTATTGATGAACTATCGGTTGCAATGGGGGTTGACCCCGAAGTTCTGCGTTCACCTATACGCAAGCGTGAAGTAGTATATCCAAGACAAATTATTATGTACATATTATGGAAAGAAAACATTTCACTCACCCGCATAGGCAGCAATTTGGGTTGGCGTGACCACTCAACCGTAATAAATGGCAGAGATAATATCCTTGATTGGATTGAAGCGAATGACAAACTTATACTTAGGTATTTCAAAATGATTGAACATATATGGAAGTTAGACGTAGAACATCCCAACAAAACGCCTATTATTGGGGAACGGTCATCCCTATAATTCAATCATCATTTGAAAAATTAGGTCATAAATTAACAGAAAAACAAGTACATTTGTACCTTAAAAACAGGTTTATCCCAATGGTAGCAGACATCTACAATGTTTCATCAGAATACTTCATGGTTGGTGATTCACTAAGCACACGTAAGATGAACGTACACCATTGGGATACCTACAAAATACTAATACAAGAATTTGCGGCCACCATTTTAAACACACAAATCCCTGACCCAAATGAGCAACAAGAAGATTATACACAAGACATCGTTTGACCAACATGAAGCAGGTCTTAACCGAATCGAACAAAGATTATCCGAACAATATGGGGGTAAATATACAATATGCCGAAGCACACAGCCATTCACAATATATCCCGAAGGCAATGCTTTTCGGATTAGAAAGTGGGTTGGGGCGGTGTATATTGATATGTTCTGTGACCCCGATAACAATACAATAATGTATTATGTGCTGTAATTACTACCGTAAAGCGAAGCGAATTTCGCCATAACGTTCCGATTATTTGCGTTCGGTGGGGCATTACACCACCAAAGATTGTTTAACAAACTAAAGTTCAAAATATGCACACAGATTCTAAAAAGCACATCGCCCACACTGACGCAAATAATGTGTTAGCGGCAGTTACATGGAAGATACTTGATAAGGACGGTATTGAGATGCCTGATGATTGGGCTGTAACACCGAGAACTTATGAAAGAGTGAAAAGATTGTTAGATAGATTGAATGTGAATGGCGAATATCGACCTTATACTATGGTGCAGAAGTAATTGCCGCTAACGGTTGATGATAAACAATCGTTTTAATGTTGTTTATCATTTGTTAGGTTTTGTTAAATTATTGTTTTACCATATAAAAAAATTATGAAAGAAAAAGATTTAGTTATTGTAAAATCTGGCGATAGATTATTTGAAGGTTTAATTAAAAAAATAGAGTGGGATACAGACCAAAACATCTATTTAATAAATGGGGAATGGTTTTGTCAATCCGAGGTTACATTAAAACCTAAATTAGAAATAATTCAAGTAACTACACCTAAATTTGAATATAATGGTAGCGAGTTATATGTGGAAAGTAAGATGTATAAGGATTTAAAACAATTCCAAGATGATATTGAAGAATATGAAAAGAAAGGGGCAACTAAATGTTTTTTTTATTCACTACATACACAGCACGAACCTAATATGACACTTTATTGGGTTAGATGTAAATTTATTAAATAACTCAAAACAATAATTTAATTGAACCTAACGTTTTGCGTATATAAGAAGTGGCACTTGTAGAATGTTGAAAGTTAGCACAAATGTTTATGTGCCATTTCTTATATACGCTGTTACCTGCTGGTGCGGATTATTACCACATAATTTGAATTGGAACGCAAACGCTTTTTCTTTTCTTTTTTGTGCGATGGTAAATATTAATTTGAAAAATTTAAAAAAATGATTGAGATAAACAAGAATTATAATGAAAGCAATTTAGAAACAATGGCAAAAATGCCCGATTGTTTTGTGGATTTAACAGTAACATCTCCACCTTACGATAATTTAAGAGATTACAAGGGGTATTCATTTCCATTTGAGGATATTGCAAAAGAATTATATAGAATAACCAAACAAGGTGGAGTTGTTATTTGGGTTGTAAAAGATGCTACTGTGAATGGAAATAAAAGCCTTACATCATTTAAACAATGTTTATATTTTCAAAGTATCGGATTTAATGTCTATGACACAATGATTTATTCTAAAACAAGCGGAGGATTGCCACATAAAGGAAGATATAGAGATGCTATTGAATTTATGTTTGTATTAAGCAAAGGCAAACCGAAAACAACTAACTTAATAAAAGATAGAAAAAATAAATACGGAGGAACTTATACGTTTGGCAAAACAACCGTAAGAGAAAAGGATGGCGTACTTGGAGATAGAAAACAAAGATTAGTTGAAGAACTTGGGTATAGATATAATATTTGGGAATATGCAACAGGGAAAGGAAATACAACATCAGATACTTTTGCTTTTGAACATCCTGCAATGTTCCCAGAACAATTATGTTTAGACCACATTATAACTTGGAGCAATGAAAATGATTTAGTTTATGATTGCTTTATGGGAAGTGGAACTACTGCAAAAATGAGTATTTTAAGTAATAGAAATTTTATTGGAAGTGAATTATCAAATGAATACTGTAATATTATTGAAGAACGTATTAAAAAAGCGAGGGAAGAAAAAAGAAAAGAAAAAGATTTACAGGCAGAAACTCTATTTGGAAACGAAATGTAGCACTTGCAGGTAACGTTTTTCGTATATGAAACGTTGCGTATGAAAAGCACAAAAATATTGACAACAATAAAAAACTTATAAAATGGCACACAGTAACAAAAAACTACAACCCAGTAATGTTTTATATACGCTGTTAGCACCCGTTGTTTTTGATAATGTACGCTCTACGACTGAGAGAACAAGTAACAGAAAGCGACAATGCTACGGAACTGGTAAAACGATTGTAAAAGGGGAAAAGTACATTAACCACCAATTTAGATATGATGGTAGAATATTAACTATTAGCTTCAATGTGGATTATTTCTACAATGGGTGCTAACGGTGGGTATATGAGCAGGTTTGCCTTGCAGAATGTTTCAAATTACCGATAAACTTGATGGCAAACTTGCTTATATACCGTGTTATGTGCCGTTTTTTATTCACGAATTTAATTTATAAATATGAAGAAATATCAAATAATTTATGCAGACCCAGCTTGGGGATTTAACAAAGGGGTTTATCAGGATAACGGCAGAAAAGACCGACTTATAGATGAGCAATACCCAACGATGACAAAAAAAGAGTTGCAACAATTACCAGTAAAAGATATTGCAGACAAAGATTGTGCTTTATTTTTATGGGTAACAGATAGCCACCTAAAAGAAGGGATTGAATTAATAGAAGCGTGGGGCTTTACATACCGAACAATAGTTTTTATTTGGAAGAAAATAACCAATAAAGGCAATACTTGTGCAAATGTTGGGGCGTGGACAATGAAAAACTGTGAGGTGTGTATTTTAGGTGCAAAAGGTAATATGTTGCAACACAAAAAAGCAAACAACATTTTTCAACTAATAGAAGCAGAAAGAACAAAACATAGTAAGAAACCTATTGAAGCGATTGAGCGAATTGAACTGTTGTTTGGTGATTTACCAAGAGTTGAACTTTTCTGCCGTTATCCGAGAAATGGTTGGGATGTTTGGGGAAATGAAGTTGAGAGCAGTGTCGTTCTTTAAATGGCACATAACTACCTGCTTCTTGCACCTTGAATTGTAATTAGTTGATTATCAGTAGCCAAAATCCATACAACCAAAATATTAATTAAAACTATGTTACAAAGAATATTATTTTTAATTATGCCGTTCCTTATTGGGTGCGCCAAAGAAAAAGAAACCCAATCCGTATTGAGATACGGGCAACATGAACGTCAGGTTATGACGTATCAATTAACGGGTGAAACCTGTTGCCTATTTGTACATGGTGGTGCGTGGGTATCGGGTGATATGTCTGATTGGGAGTATATCAAACCCCTAATCAAATCAAGGGGATATTCCTATGCGGCTATGAATTATAGGTTTTTACCCGCAACATCTGATAGTATGCTTGAGGATATAACCAACGCTATTGCTGCCCTGAAATCAATGGGTATTAAAAGGGTGTGGTTAGTCGGGCAAAGTGCAGGTACTAATATTGTATTGAACTACGCAAGCAAGAACAGGGTAGAGGGGGTGATATGTGTTGCCACTATATCCAATACAAACGATTGGCTGTGTAGTAAACTATTGGGTGTTGCCCGTACCTATGGGGATGTGAATGTATCAGACCATAAGTTCGATTGCCCCGTAACATTGATTCATTATAAAGACGACACTATTGTTCACTACAAACAAAGCGAAGTAATGGTAGGTAACGGGGCTAAACTCATAACATTGCAGGGGGATTTGCATTGTCCCCCAAGTCAGGTAACTGAGGATTTGCTATTCCAAATAATACGTTGATTGTTATTTTACAAATGGTTATATTTGTGGTATGACTAAGCGTATTGACAAAGATTCCATGAAGTGTAATACACCCCGTGAAGCAAATGACGGGATACACAAGCGTGTGGTTAAGGCGTGTGCCAATGGCAAGGAAAAGATAGTTCGATACGGAGCAAAGGGATATAGTTCAAATTACAGCGCAAAAGCCCGTGAACAATACCGTAAACGTCATGCCCGTGCAGCCAACGCATCAAAACTAACGGCTGCGTGGTGGGCACTAAATGACCTTTGGAGTAAAGGTTCAAAGGTTTACCGTGAGGGTAAGACATCGGGCAAAGGCGAAAGGTTCAAATGATAACCCCCAAAAAGAAACCGTGCAAAGAGTGCGGTAATGTAACGTACATATTCAGCAAGGGCAGGTGTAAACCGTGTGCTGCTGCATCCTATAAACCAATTAGGAAATCAAACAAGAACGGAAATGAAAACAAAGAGTATTACAAACGTGCATGGGATAGCCACAAAACTAAGTCATGCGAAGAATGTGGCAAAGGATTGCCTGAGTTTAATCCTGCTTATATCAGCCATATTATTTCAAAGGGGAGCAATACTGCTCTTCGCAGCGACATTCGTAATCATCTACTTCTTTGTGTGGGTTGCCATCACAAGTATGAGTTCGGGGATAGAAGCAGTATGCAAACATACGAAAGGGTGCAAGCAATCCGTTTGGAACTAATACGGGAGTACTACAAGGTATCTAAGGCTTCTGATATACCACTTCAATCTCTACCCCGTAAATAGCCTTTACCAATTTAGCCTTTAGCTTAAACACTTCGTCAACTATCTTGGGTGATGACTTGGGGTCAATATACCTTTTACTTCCGTCATGGTTGATTACTTCAAAGTCGCAGATGTACGTTGTAACCTTTTGGTCGTTGACTATAATCGGGAATGGCACTTGCCTGTTCCATGACTTTATCTCACCCGCTTTGAGCAGGTAGTCTAACTTCTTGGCGTATTCCATTTCCCATATTGATTGATATACAACCCCATTATATGTTCTCTTCGAGGGTTCAGCCTTGCTGTATCTTCCCCCGTTTACTTTACGTTTCTTGCGTAGTGTCAGTGTCAGTCCCATTTGATACCTTTATCCATTCCAATAGTGTAAATATCTTGCCCTTTATTACAAGCAACTCATGCTCTTCAAACAAATTCTTCATCACGGGTTCATTGCTTAAAGGGGTTGTTTTATCTTCGTCTATGATATTGCTGATTGCCAAATCGTTTAATGTGGACACCCAATTTAACATATCCTGATGTGTAAGTGATACCACCTCAACACTACCTGTGCTGCGGGGCTTTCTCTTGCGGGGTGTAGTTGTCTTTGGCATAATTCAAATATACCATTTTTATACGATTTTTTGTACGTATTACATACACTTAACGTGAAAATAATTTACGGCTGTACCCGATTGTAATACTTCTGTTGAACGGGTTATACCCCAATCCGTACATATCTTTATCCCGATTGTAATACACCACACCCCCTATGCTTGGGTTGGGTGCGGTAAACTGCAATCCCACATATACATGGTTGCGGGGCAATACGGTGTTGGTTATGGTTGTCTTGGTGTGGGTAATACTTACGTATGCCTTACGGGAATATATAGCGTTCTTCCAAATAGTGTCGAATATAATCACATTGTAATTACTATCGGCTATTGTATCTATGTACGTGTTAATGGTGTTGTAATCTACCACCACATAGGCTGTGTCAATGATTGTGTCGGGTATTACAACCGTTCTGTAAACGGGCTTTAACTTGGTTCGGTAAATGGTGTCCCGCTGAACCACTGATACCGTTACGGTGTCTGTATCAATGATGTTCTTTATCTTGGGCTTTTTGCAACTGAGGTCACTTATGATTAGAATAGCTATACATAACAAACAAGTAAGTATGATATTCCAATCTGATGTGCTTCTCATAGGTTGTTTTCTTTTGCGAACTGCGCTGCATCAAAGCAGGGACAAAGTTTTAAAAATTCGTGCGGCTCAATCACCCCATCCCCATCAAGGTCGGGGCTAAAATCCCTATGCCCTACCACTCTTGCGTTGGGAAACTGCTTCTTCAAGTTTCTTACAATGTCAATCATAGATTGCTTCTGCTCAGGGGTGCGGGTGTCTTTACCGTTCCACCCCCCTTTATAACACACATGAATTGAGTTGGCGTTAAATCCTGCAACCCCATTGGTAGGTTTATCAATAGGGGATAACTGCTCATAGCTGCCATTGCCACTAATCAGGAAATGATAGCCTACCGATTTCCACTTTAGCTTGTTCTTCCAATAGTCAAGTATGCTCTTGGTTGTTTGTGCTTGTGGGCCTGCGGTGCAATGTAAAACTATAAACTTTATCTCACGCATGACTTACTTCTTTTTAAACAATCCCGAAACGCTTTTAAGTATATCTAACCCCGTAAGTATTTGTATGTTCTCACGTAATGATTGTATCTCTGCTACGGCTATAATAGCCACCATTGGCTTTACAATCGGGGTTGCGCTGCCTAAATATAATTCTACGCTGTGGGCTACAAATATACCCAACAGGTATCCTGCGCTTACCCAAAACTTGCGTATAGCTATTGAACTTTTAAACTCGGATGTTTTGATACCTTTCATCATGCCTGTTATCCAATCGAACATTACTAATGAACCCACAAATATGAGGTCTGCTTTGATTGGGATAATGTACGCTAATAGTCCTGCGCCAATAGAAAGATAATACTTAGATAGAAAGGTAGATAGAGGTGACATAAGTTACATTTGATTAAGTTTTATTAGGGTTAGATAAAAAGAAAAATAGTAATATTAAAAATATAAACGGGCCAACTAAACGCCATGCCCCTTCTGCGTGGGTATAAAACCCGTATGCTAACACGACAAATATAATTACAGCTATAAGGTTGATTATCTCTTTCATATATTTATCTTTTTGAGTTTGTACTCTTTATCTGCCACAAGTTCGTTCACCCATGCAAAATCGGTGTTCTCATTTTTCTGTATCACTATTTCGCTGATACACCAATTATCATCGGCATCTTGTACAGGGTTAAAAAATACAGATTGAAAGTATATGTTCCCTTTCAATTGTTCTGCTTGTTGTTCTGTTATGTGCGCTACTTTCATTAGTATGTGTTCCTTCCTAATGCCGTTTGAAAGGCATTGTCTATTTGTTGAAGCAACTCCATTTCAGTTGATGTTACTCCATAGGTTATGTAAAATGATTTAAAGTAGTTTGCTGTTGGACTAACTATGCCGCCCCCTGCGTTGTTTATTGAGCCAAAGAAAAAGTCAAGAGGACAGTCGCCCATGTCGGGGTCAACAAAAGTGTTTATTACTGAGTTATTGTTTACGGTATAAACAGTTCCACCTTGCCTTACAGCTGACCTTGCTCCCGAAAATGTATCTAAAATAGTCGTCATACCACCACTTCTTATGTACGAGCCTGAGTTTGCGATTGGCGCAGGCGCAGCGGGGTTGAACGTTCTATATGCTGAAAGTATTACAGATGGGGAATAAATTATATAACCATTAAACCATTCGCCACTTGCTCCGCCTACAAAGTCGCTTATGTACATACCCCAACCCCAATCACCTGTCGCTTCTCCTGTAAATGCCGTTAGTGAATTGAAGTATGTATCTATTGGATTTCCGAGTACGCCATTATTGTTAAACGTCCAACCTCCATTAAACACACCAGCATTTAACCTTATGTCTATCTCATTAGCGGCAGAAGATGCTCCACCAACCAAAGGCCACCATTTGCGAACTTTATTTGTAGTCCAAAAATCTACGGTATTGTTATCAGGCCCTTGCCCTTTTAGGTTTAAGAATAGATTATTAATAGCATCTTTTTGGTTAGCGTCAAATGTTGCACCTGCTGTTTCTTCTGCTACTATAAATGCTAAAGCATCGGGGTCTAAGCCACCACCCCGCAATCTGTAATCCGATATTCCAAGTCCGAATCCTATTTTCACGGTATGATGTTGTCTAATTTAACTGTTTTGTAAACCACCAATTTACCACTTGTTAGGGTAATGGTATTTAATGGGAACTGCAATATATCCCCCTGCTTGATTGTTACACCTGCAAGCCCCGCTACGGTTGCACCGTTAATGTCAACGGCTGATGTTATTACCGCATCACCGTTAATGGCTTTTACTGCGTATATGAACTCACCTGTTGCTGCGGTGGTTGTGGTTGTAATTACAAGCGGTACAATGTTATACCCGTATGAATCCTGAACTGTTTTTTCAGTTAATCGTACAAGGGCTTCGAGATTATATTGCATGGTGTCTATTTTTTTATACAAATTTACGTTTTACTTATCTAAAAGGCAACCTGAATTTTGCGTAGAATCTGTTGATAATACTTACCAACTTAATGTAATACGTGTGGGTTATCTTTATCTTATTCCATTGCCCTATTATCGGGCTGCTTGTTAGCGTTCCTACCCCCGTTACTTGGTTCTTTACGCTTGTGATTAACTCACCCCTGCGTAGTAACCATTCGGTTTGTGTACTTGTCTGAGTTTCGTTATTTGCAATAAGTGTTGGTAAGTTGTTGGTATCAAAGTTTTCTCCTACTGCCAAGCCTGTTGACACTAATCGCTTAGATACTTCGGGGTTTTTGTTTACCACTACTTCTACCATAAATTCCCCCGCTTTGTGGGTTGAACCGTTATTCCACCACTTTAAATAATCCGTTCCTTTGTCCAAGATGTACACCTGACCTACGTTGTCAATAGGTCTGCTTGCCATTGTATCTTGTTGAAAATTCAAATACCGCAATGGGTAATAGCTTGTAAATGTACTGAACGAATTACGTAACTCGTTGAATATCAATGTCCACTTATTGTAATACCTATTGTCGGTTGGTTCAATGTATTCCCAATTCAAGCTACCAAACGGGGCATCGTTGGTGTTGTTGCCTGTGGCTCGATATATGTCGGGGGTTTGTTCAAATGTTTCATAGCTACCTGATGCACCGTACTTTACAAAGTTTCCAACATTATACGATGTGGAGTTATTCCACCAAGCCGCATTGTTGTTCAAGCAATCTGCTGTAATAAGCACATCTTGTTTGGCGATGTTAAACCCAAGTCGTATGTCGTATTCGTTTTTAATGAACGCTGTGTTATTCAAAAACCATGTACGCATTTGGTTTTCATCGGATAGCTTTCGGATACCGTCACCGCTATACCTCATAAAGATTTTATACGGTATGCTATACCAATATATTGTGGGGTTGCCGTTTCTGTTCTTACCCGATAAGGTAGCTGATTTTAGGGTTGTTCCCAATGTAGATACCTTTGTTCCTCTTCGGGCATATACTTCACCGTTACCTACGTAAACGTCACCTGCGCCTGAGTTTACCACTACGTCTGCTTGGTATGGCAACACGATAATGGCATCACGCTGTATAGCCATTATGTAATCACCCGTATCATACAAGCCTACTATCTCCCCGTCTTTTACGTCAAGGTCTTTTATGTTCAACGGTAACAGCACCCTGTACGCATCAAGGAATGTGTTGTACTGCTTTTGCTCGGAATACATTATTCTTGCGGGGTACATACCATTTACTGCTACTCTGCTGTTATACCCGTCAACTACGTTCACAAGGTTGTCTGCGCTGTATGACGCATCATAGTGAATGGGGTCTTCTTGGTAGTCTGCAAGGAACTCGGTGCGGTAAATAGGCGGACAAACATATTCATCCAACTCTACGTTGTATGGGTACATTAACTCTTCCTGCTCAATAAACCTTAGTTGAGTGTTAATTCTATTCTGCGAGTAGAAACTAATACCTGCCGATACGTAGAAGTTGATACCGCTAATAGTCACGGGGAAAGCAAAGTAAACGGTACGCATAATAGTTTTTTGTGTGTAGGTATCTCCCCCAAACACTTGTATTCCCGAAACAATATCGGGGCTATCTGCGGTTACATTGTAATACGTACCCGTTGGTACATAGGTGATGTTATCAAAATCGTATTGCCCGTTTACGGTGCGTTTGTAAATAACATTATACACCCCGTAATCATTAGCCGTTGTTACTTTGTTTGCGTATTCATCTGCATCTAATGCTATGGCTATGCCTGTGGCGTTGCCTGTGGTATATGCACCCGTTGAATCCAATAAGGCTGAAACCTCCCAATCTTCGGTTGCCGATACTGCTTGTCTTAACTTTCTTTTTGAATCGCTATATGCTGTAATAACACTATCCGATATGTCATACTCTTCGGGAGTTACAAGGGCTGATGCGCCCGTGTATTCTGAAAAGTCACCAATAGCGGGGGTAACAAACATATTGTCTTCCCGTTGATAGCGGTCAAATTGCCCCAAGTTTATTAGCTTATCCCCGTTGGCATAGTCGAATTGTGTTTTGCCAAACATTACATCGGGGCACATCATCATACCAAACTGACGCACTTTATTGGTGGTTGACGGTATAATAGTTCCGTAGTCATTACCACGTATTTGTGCCGAGTAATATCCCCATGAAAAGTTACCGTTCTGCGAACTTGCGGTTACAGTTGGGTCAATACCTGTAAATCCGTGTGACGGAACAAATACCCCCGTACCCATTATGGTGGGGTTTGTTACTTGCGCCCTCCAAATACTAAACCCGTTTATTTGGTCACGTATTGAACTAATATCAATGTTGTTCAGTTCAAGGAATGTGGCAAATGCGTAATCGTTTGCCCCCGTACTTGTATATTGTGCTTGTACAGCTACGGGTGGGTTTCCAACTAAAACCGTTTCAGTATCCGTGTTAAATGTAAACGTACCCCCGTCAATAGGATATGGGTCACTTACATAACCGTTCTTGTAGTGGAATCGGATAGCAAAAGCATAGGTTTCACCCAACATATAACCTACCTTATTGGCGCAGTTATATGGGTCAAGGTACTCACCGTACTTTATGTCTTTGGTACTTGATTGTCCGTTGGTTGATATGTAACCTGCACAATATCTCTCGGTAATTGTTATTAAACCCGTTTGATTGGCAACCTCTAACTGAACGGTATAGTATGTAGCACCTGCAAATAACAAAGGGGTAAATGCACTTGCTGTAAAAAAAGTACGTCCTTCTAATTTTTCGTATTCGCTTGTCCAAACTATTGCATTTGTGTTATCTCGTATCAATATCCTCCACGCTGCATTAGGTACTGCGGCTATTGCAAGGGTTACATTCATTGATACATTCAACGAAAAATACGAATACGGTGCAGGGTAAAACTGTGAATTTAGTTGCCAATAGTTTGATAAATCCCAAACTTCGTTAAAGGATATAGCAACAAGTGTATTTGTTGATGCTGCGGTATATGCCCCAAACACCCCCTCACGGGTATTATTTGAACGCCCAACCCCATCCATTGCATACTTGCTTTGTGATTGGGTAATACCGCTTGCTATGCTTGTAAGGTCTTGGCTTGTTGCAATGTTAATACCCGCATAGTTCATGCGGTTGAGTTTTATCTCTTGGTTCTTTGCGGTTAATACCACGTCTTGAACTTGCAATAATGAACCCGTATCTAATTGTGTGGTCTGCTCTGTTCCAAAATGTGTAATGTCAATTATATCGGTTGTGTGGTAATATCTACCCACTAACTCGGCTGATTGTGCAAGGTCGCTTGCATAGTTTACTACCGCAAGTTCTACCCATTGAAATACATCGGGACGTGCGTTGTAAACCCGTAATACGTTTGCTTTACTTGTGGTTTCACCTACTACGTTACCACGTATTACATAGGCTGAACCCTCTGTGCTTTCTTTGTAAACGGGTATCACATTCGGGGTAAGGAAACTCCACTCGGTTGTGTTGCTTTCCCCTACACCAAAACGTACTGCGTATCTCTTGCCCCCTGCTTTTAATGCACCCCCGCTTTGTAGCTGCTGCAAAAACTCTACGTAACCCATATTGTTTATGAGTTGCAGGTTTGTTTGTTCATCTACGCTTGAAAGGTTGTGTGTACCGTCAGGGTTGGTTACGCTTTTTACCACGCAGTCCTGCGTCAATGTATCAGGCACATACACTACTTTGGGTTTGTTATAATTGTCCACAAAGTATAGTGCGTATTGGTCGTCTTTAAATCTTTCTCCCTTAAAATCTATTACTTCGTTATTGGGTACTTTAACCCAATTTTTTTGATAGTTGCCTAAGTAGTGAATGATATAATCGCCCACTTCCCAATCCACACCAAACTGCGTACCCGCTACGGATACCTCATAAAACCCTTGTGTGGCTGATGTATCGGTGGCTGTGAGTACAGGGGTGTTGGTATTTGCATCCCAAAATCCCAACTTGGTTGTACCCTTGTCGGTCTTTAACGGCAATACAATACCCTTTGTTCTCATTAGTCGGGTATAGGTGTATTGTTCAACTGAACTTATGCTATCCGATTTTACCACTACGCCAAGTTCTGTCGCACCGTTGTTCATACACTTGGACAATACAAACATTTTATTGTCCAACTCACATGATTGTACGGGTTGTAGTTGCCCACCGAATCCCAAAAAGTCTTTGGTTAAATAGGTGGTTTGTTGTTCACCGTTAATAGTAAACGAAAAGAATACATCTGCTATTTGATTTGCGGTTTGGGATATGGTAATCGCATTTGTTCCCAAATCATACGATGTGGTTGCGCTTAATCCCGCTGTGGTAAACAAACCTTCAATAGCTGTCTGCGTTGTGGCGGGGCTTGAACCCGTTACGGTTACGGTAGCTGTATAGGTGTTACCCAAATATCTCAGGGTAAACTCATAGTCCTTGTCATTGGGGGCTACTGCACCTGCTACAAACTTTATCTGCCACTCTTGCTTTTGTGCGCTGATTGTCGGGATAGTATAGGCAATAGCCATTGATTTCTTTGCTTCCGCAGCAAACATTGTCCCGCTATCATTACCAACAAACTCTGCATCTTGTGCATCGGTATATTGGTTTGTCGGTACAAGGCGGGTGTCAAAATCCTGATTAAGACCTTTGGTGAAATCGTGACGGCTAAAGTCCTGCATATTAAACTATTGTGTTCATTTTGAATGAAGTAAGCTGATTTTGTGCAGCATCAGGCATATTGGATATACCACGTATGGCTGACTTATTCTGCTTGTACTCCATTTCGTACATTTGTATAATACCCATTGGGAATCGGTCAAAGTAGGTTTTGCTGTACTGCCAACAAATATATGGCACTACGGCTATCTGATAAATTTCGGGTATGAGTATATCCCCGTTGTCATCTACATTCTGTGACAAGTAACTTATCATAATGTAATCAGCCGTTACACTTGCGCTGAAATATATGTACTGCCCCACAATCTGATAAGTGGGTAGGAACTTATATCCCGAACGGCTTTGGTCGGGTGACGCTACCGTTGTGGGGTCGTTTTCAAAAAACGGGTTATCAACGTACACGGGTTGATAAATGTTCCGTGTGTTCATTGTGCCGTCTGCGTTTACAAACACAATAGCGTTTGGTTTGTTTAAACGTATGAACCCCGTTGGCAACTTGGCTTTCAAATTTTGAATAGGGATTTGCGCTTGCGCTTGTACAAACGACTGCAAACCACGTATTCTCTTTGTGCCGTCAATAGCAAGGTCTTTCAGGTAAATATCATCAGCATTGGTATCTTTCATACCCAATCGCATCTTTGCTGCTGCTACCAACGTATCTAATGATATATAGTCGTATGTGCCGTAATCTTGTATGTTGTATGCCATAGGTTATCGTTTAACAATGTTAGCCTTAATCCTTGCTTGGTCATTCGATACCGAAGCATCGCTGATAATATCAGGGGCTTGACCGAGTGCAACTCTTAATCTGTTAATAATGTAATCCTCCATAAGCGGAATTAAATCCCTGCTTATAGGGTAGTTCTCGTTCTTTATATCGTAACCCGTTACGGCTGTGGGGTCTTGGAACACGCCACTTACTGCAAGGTTTTTTAACTGCTTATTGCCATAGATATACAATTTATCACCGTCAAGGTAATACACTATATCCTTACCGTCTTTGATGAATCCCCGTTGGATGTACATAGCAATCTCTTGCCTGTTGGTAGCCTTTTTAAACGCTACGGCATTGTTGCGTGAACCTACATATACCAACCCGTCTGTGTTTGAATTAATACGCACAGGGGCGGGGCATTGCACCACAAGGTAATCTACATCGGGGTTCTGCTGTGACGGGGTAATGGTTAAATTGAAATCCTGCAACCACTCACCGCTAATACGCTTTGATGATGCAAGCCTTCTGCTGCCATTATAGGTTTCAATAATAGCCTGTCCCCTTGCTTCGTGAATCAACTCTTCAATGTACAGGGGTTGCCATTTTCCGTTCAATGTAGCTAAACCCGCATTGATTGAACGCTCAATTATTTCTTCAACTTGGTCAAGGGTCATAATGCAAATATACAAAAATGTACACAAAAATAGACACTTTTAAGCAGACATTATTTTGCCTGATTAACAAACACTTGCATTGTATTACGGAATGTATTATCTTTGTAACCCGTATGGAAACAATGTTTTACATAAACGGGGTCGCTGTATTAGAGGGGCAAACATTTTACTATGTTGACCACGCCAATCAGCGTATTCTTGAAATTGTTGCTACACCAATGTTCTCAGGGTATTCGGGCGAAAACTGCTACATTACCCACGAACAAGCGGTTGATTCACTTGCTGTTACAGCGAGTTAGAATTTTCCCGCTGCTCACGTTCGGCTACATTGTAGTAACCATCCTCACGGTATATCGTAGAGGCAATGGCTAACGCTTCGTCTATAATTCCCGCAATACTCTTTTCAATGTACGGAATATCGGGGTCTAATAAATCGGTAAAGTCAATGTCGTATGGCTTTCTGAAATACGTTACGGTCAATGATGACAACGCAGGACTTTCGGGCATTACGTACACATTATCCTGCACCATGCGGTAACGGGGGTAGCGTACAGTTCCCCTGCTGAAAAACGACCCCAATTCTTCTGTGGGCAATTCTTTAGCGTATTCGGTATATGTTACCCCGTTTTCGGTATAGGTAGCCATAACGGCCAATACACGCTTATAATCGGGTATGCTTGAAATCTGAACAATGTTTGACGGTGCAATAGCGGGTGTTGCACTTACAATCAACGGCTGCAACTCTGCGGTTACTGCGCTGTTAATCTGATAGCTGTTCATCATCTTCTCCCAATAGTTCGTTTGGGCACGGTCAAATATGTAGTTTAAACGGTCATCGGGTATCTCACCCGAATAGAACTCGTCCCATTGTACATTAAAATTGTTCTTTATTTCGCTGACTAACATAGTACAAATATACTATTTTAAAACGAAAAACCCCACCTTTTGAGCGGGGCTTTCGTAACCAATTAAACAATTAAATATGAAAACAATCACACAATTACTCTTCTGTTGGGTTGTCAATATCGGTGGCTACCTCTGATACTTCGGGCAACTCCGATTCTTCTGTATTACCTTTTTTCTTACCCACGTAATCTTCGTTAATAGGTAGATACTTTTTATCAATCAGTTGCGGGGTCATTTCCACACCTCGTTTCTGCAAACGGGCAAGTTCTTTTAAAAACATTTTTTCGTTTACCGAGTTGTTGGAATACACTTCACGCAGGGTGTTAATTCTCTTTTCCCGTTTAATAGGGTCTTTAATGCGCCATGCTTGCGCCAATTTAAACCTAATATCACGGGTGTTTGTTTCAGCATAACGCTGCGAAATCTGATGGTCAACCAATGTCAATTCAACCGTTTCGGTAGTGTCTTCTGCTGCCTTTGTTACCATTGTGCTGTGAACTACCAACGGAGCTACCCCCAATTTGGTTTCCAAATAACGTCTGTGCTTTTCGTGCGATTTGAAATGCTCATAGCAGTCGTCAATATTGGCTGCGATAAACTCACCGTCTAACATATAGTTACCGTTCGGGGTAATATCAATGATGCCTTTCTCTTGCCCGTCTTTCAACTCTTTAAAGTTAATTGCACGTTGTACCAATGAACGCAATGCAATATCTTTTTGGTTGATAAGTTTCAAAAATTCCTGTGGATTAATTGTCAACTTGCTCATACACAAGTTATACAACTTCTGCTTTTCTGAGTTTTGAATATTCGGGATGCCATACGCATAACAAATATCTACAAACAAATCTTCGTTATTGTTATACACTTCGGTCAACTTCTGTGACGCTGTGGCAATCTCTTTGTTCTTCTTTTCTTCGGCAATTACATCTGCGCTAACCTCTACCAATTCAAACGGTGGGTCGGCTATGATATTTTGATTGTTTGTGCTTTTTACACGGCTGTCCATTTTCATAAACTCGTGCAATTTGCGGTTGCGGATATTGTTCAAACGCTCGTATTCGCTGTTTAACTTACCCTCTAAATGTTCGGGAACATACTCAAAATCAGCATATACCCTGAAATGTCCACCCTCAATGTGCATACGCTGTGTCAGCACAATGGAATCCAAAAAATCCTCTTCATCAGGGGTGGCGTTTCTAAATTCAATTACTCCGTTTTTGAACATAACCACCTGCGTTCTTAACTGCTTGTTAAAATGACGCATGAGTATCGGGGTGGCTTGTGTGTCAATGTACCGTGATTGTACACGAAATTTAACCTTTTCCATTCTGTCTAATTTTTTGTTCAAATATAATACTAATTATTATACAATGCAAATAAAACACAAAACCCACCTTTTTAGGGGTGGGCTTGTGCTATGAAACGGACGGAAATGGAAGGTTAGAATCCGAGATTACGCCATGCAGCCAACTTGAAAGTAGCGGCTGCGGTAGCAGTAACCTTTGTGCCAAAACCTGCGGCAGCACCTGTGATGCCTGTAATCTTGGTAACATCAGAACCGATTGCGATATAATCGCCCGATTGTGCGCCAAGTGAGGCAAAGGTAGCAGAACCACCTGCAAGTGTCAGAGCACCTGTGGTAACGGTTACTTCGCAAGTTGTAGTAGCGGGGGCTGTGATAGTTACTGCGTAACCTGCTCTCAAACCTGTTACAGTACCGTAAGTACCAAGCAGGTCAGCAAAGTTAGTAGCAGATTCTTTCACAAGCATTACTGCTGATACGATACCGTTGCTCATGGTTGAGTTCTCACCTTGACCTGCGAGGTCTTGGTAAGTTACGATTACCTCTGTGTAAGCAGAAGCAGCAACCAAGTTAGCAATAGCAGGGTATTCAGCTTCAGGGTATTTAGCAGCAAGTTGTGAACCAAGTCCATAACCAACTACACCCGCTGTTGAACCTCCTGAACCACCTGTGGCGATAGTGAATTTGCTGTCGCTTGTAGATGTTACAAAAGAGTTAGGATAGCCTGAATCGGCAGTCAGAATCAAGGTAGTTGTTCCTGATGCAGTTACAGGGCAGTTAGGGGTGCTGTTGATGTAAGAACGGAATGCGTTACAGATTTCAGTTGCACTTGCAGATGCGTCTGAAGTGTAAGTCATCGGTTTAGCTACTGACAATCCTGTTTTGCTATCGGTGTAGGTCAAAGTCAGGCTGTAAACAGCGTTGTTAGATACGGTTGAAGGGGTAACAATGTCAACCTTAGCTACGGCTGTTACGGCTGTTTTGGTTTCAACCGAGATAAGTCCGCTTGTTAAGATTGGGCCATCAATATCCTTCAGGGTTACAATACCTCCCGATACAGAACAATCTGTACCGTTGGCGGTTACTGTATCAAGTACGGCTAAGTCAATTACTTTACTATTCATTTTATTTTTCTCCTTTCAAAATTAAGCCTCAGTGTAGTGATAGTAACATGAAGCAGGATTGCTCAACTGTGTACACTTGTTCAGAGAAAGTTCTACGGTAGAAGCAAGTTTGCCATTAGCACCTTTCTTTACAGGGTTAGCTTTTGCATCAATCATACCGTCAACTTCGGTAGCGATAATGTCAGCTACTCCGTAGTAGTAATCAGAGATGAAAGGCATAGTACCACCGTTCTCAGTAGCAACAGGGGATGTGGACATCCAAATAGCTGAGTGTGAACGCTTAGATTCGCCTGTGAAGATTGTAGATTGTCCGAACAACTGTTGGTTGTCAAGGAAGCGGTCAACAACAAATTTGTAAGTTACACCGTTGTAACCAAATTCGTAAGCGTCAATACCTTTTACGGTTTCGCCACCTACTACGTTTGTTTTACCTGCGGTTGTTACAAACTGCTTGAACACGTTTTTCTGAATATCACTCAGGTAATTACGTCCGCATACAATCACGATTTCGTTTGAGGTGTAACCACCTGCGTTTGCGAAGTCGTCAGCAGCAGCGAAAAATTCTGTTTCAGTGATAGCACTTGAGAAAGAACGTGAACGTCCACCTTGATTCTTAATCTGCCACAGCAGTGAACCTGACAATGGATTGTTAGCGTCAAATACAGCAGGGAAATCACCTACCATACGCAGTGATTCGTACTGCTTCATGCGACCCATAGACTGAGCAACTTTAGCGTGAGCATAGTACATCTGTCCGTCAGGCCCTTGAATCCAAGTGTATTGGTTAGCAGATTCGAAATCAATAGTTACTGATTCGTTAATCTGACCAATAATGTTCTTGTATTGGATAGGCAGGGTGAACAGAGTGGTTTTAGATTCACGGTTGTTCAGGTTTCCTAAGTCACCACCGTCAATAGCTAATTCGCCTGTGGCAAAGTCAGCAGATTGGAATGAGGTGTTTCCGTTAGGATTAGCAAAGAAAGCAATGGTAACAGTTCCTGCGGCTACTGTTTCTACGTAACCAAGACATCCGCTGTTGGCAATGATAAGGTTGCCCTGACGAATAGCTTGGAAGGTTGAATCAGTCCACTCAAGAACAAGTTTAGTTCCACTTGCAGTTCTTGTAGCGATAGTTGCAGCAGGGTAGTCGTTAGGTTGACGATAAATCTCAAACACACGGTTTGCAGACTTTTTCATCACGGGTTTACCCATTTGCTCACTGATGATAGAAATCACACTTCGTTGGAAGGCGGGTGCCATTTTGGGCACGAGCTTCTCAACCTGCCTGTAATTGAGTTCGTTCAACTCAAATACTGATTTCAGGGGCAGATTTGGATTGATAAATGGTGAATTTAATGCCATAATCTACTTTTTTTATTTGTTTTTTAAATGTTGTTCTAATACTCTTCTTACATCTTCGGGCAACTCATCGTTACCATACACCTTGACTTCATCGTTGTCAATAGCTTCTGCTAACTTTTCTATGGGCTTGCGATTGTCTGTTGACGGTGTTCCTGCGCCACCTGCTACCCCGTTTTTATCAGGGTTAGTTCTTTGTTTCAGGGCTACCTGCTTACCGTATTCTACTGCGCTATTTACAATCTTGTTGAAATTAGCTTTGATAAATACATCGGTAGCGTAGTCCTTTGCGTTGAACGTGCCGTCATCGTTGAAATGCTTGAACGGGTAGTTGTCATACGAATCAATAATCTGTTTGGCCACCGATTCGTCAACTTTAAATCCCATTAAATCTTGCCCCACAAACTGCTTTACAACTTCATTGAGTTGTCTGCGGTCTTCGGCAAGCATAGCATCAATCTGTTCCTGTGACATCTTTTGCTGTTCTTTTGGGGTTGATTCCAAAATACTTTTCAGCAATTTGCTTTCGGATGTTTGGTTGTACTTGCCACGTAGTTCTTTTTCAAACTGCGCCTTTTGACGTGGGGTTAATGATTCGTAATACGAAATCTCAGCGTCAATAGCATCCTGCAAGTCATCACCGTCTAAGCCTGTTTCAGATTTGGTATCCATTGCAAGTAAGTCATTTACGGACATATTGCTTACGTCTGTTCCCAAAATCTCTTTGGCAATAGCCTTTGCGTCATCAGGGTTTAAACCCATTTCCACTACTGCTTTCAGAAACTGATTTCTTTCGTACTTAGATAGCTTCTCTTTGTACGATTCAAGTTCACTCAGGATTTCCTGCGGAACTTCGGCTTTCTTGGTTTCTTCTTCACTTGTAGTGGCTTGTGTTTCGCCTGTCAAAAATTGTAAGAACTTAGTACCACTTTCGCCTTCTTCTTCGTCCTGCACCTGTTCGGTTGTTACCGCTTCGGTTGTGGCTTCAGTTGTTTCGGCAGCAGGGGTACTCTCCTGCTTTTCTTCTGTTTTTTCTGTGGTAGCGTTTTGATTCTGAGCAAGAAATGCCTCCATATCAAAATCGTCTAACACTTTAAAATCTTCATTACCTTCCATAAATGTCCAATTTTTTATACAAAAATAGTATAACAGTTTGGACATTAATATGTAATGCCTTATCTTTGGGTGTCAATTTGTGACAACTTGTGCCTATGGATTTTAAAAAACAAGAAGATAAACTTGAAGCCGCAAAAAGCGACTACAAAATGGTTCGTTTAACGGGACGTATCAGCCCCGCACGCTATGAACTTTTAATGAATAAGATGAAAGGTATCGGTGTTAATACCGAATCTATGTGGGTGAAAGTCTTGGTGGAAAGTTTCCTATCCAAGTGATTCATTTCTATCCATCTTTGCTAATTCTGTATCCTGCTTAATCAACTCTTTTTGAATACCCGCATCGGCTGATATAGCTGTTGAATCAAGCTGTGTTTGACGTGACATCTCTTGCTGTTGAATAGCTTGTTCTGCTTGTTGCTGCTGCATCATCATCTGCTCTTGCTTCTTCTTCTCGTCAATGTATTGGAAATAATTAGCTATTTCTGTTTTGCTTGTCATGGATAGCAGTCTTGTGTAGTCTGCCATTGTAATAGCCCCTGCTGTGGCAAGTTGCAATGCTACCTGCTGCATCATCTTCTTGTCTTGTTCGTTGGCGAAGTCATCAATGCTTAGGCTCATAGCAAAATCAGTAAATGGCATTTCGGCTATGTTTTCCATTTTAAGCATCTCATACATAGTATCACCTACAATCAACGGGGTGTACTCTTCGTCATCCTCTTCTGTGCCTATCAGGTTTTTCATCATGTCTGCGCTTAACTCAAGGTTACGCAGTACCCACGTATAGAACGATGTATAGAAATAGTCAAGCCCTGCACGGGATTGCTGTATGTTGCTCATTATTTGGTCTGCACTTTGGTAGTTTGTTACTACGCCACGTGCTGACGCAGGCATGGATATAATATTGTCCATGTAGTTTCGTTCCTGCTGTATCAATTGTGCAAGCCCTAATATGCTTGGGTCAAGGGTCATGTCAATCTGCTCAACCAAACGTGTGCCTTTGCTGTTGTTACCCTCGTCAATCAAATCACCCTCAAGCACCGCTATACCTGCTTGGGATAACTGCGATATAATCTCAGGAGTGTTCATGCCTTCGGGCAATTTGTTGGCGTTTACAAAATATCCCTTACCCTTTGAACGGGCTACTAACTGAATCAGTTTTGTTTTGAACGCATCTTTTAAATCCTGATATTTTTTGAGTACGTCAATCATACTCATGTTTACCCCTGAAAGTACACTTGGGGTAACGGTTACATACCTGAATTTAAGTTTGCTCTTGTCATCACGTTCTTCGGGGGTGTTCTTGGATATACCGTAATTTTTGATGTATTTGTTACCGATTAATACACCCTCACGGATTACTTCAATCCACTCACCGTTTACAAATTCAAGTGAACGCCATTGTCCCTCTACGGTTGCTACTACGGGAACACCTTTATTGTCGCTGTTCCACCAATAGAATGTATATCCACCGTACACCCAATTATAGGTTGTCCATGAATCACGGCTTTGGGCTATGGTTTCAAGTTCCTTTTGTTCTTGTTCGGTAAAGTCGTACAATGTTACCAATTCAGGTATGGTCATCATGCGTACTTCACCTGCAAAACGGTCATATCTGTGTTGGTCGCTGCTTCGGAAATTATCCCATATTGCGTTACGGGGTTCTACAATATCCCACCAAACTTTGCCGTTACGTACACTATGGCGCATCATGGCAAATCCCCCAATACAATAGTAAAGGGCTGATTTACTAAATACTTCTATCCAATGGTTTCTGTAACAAGAATCTTTTGCAAGGGCTATGTAGGCTTTTTCTAAGTCATCACGGAATGTGGTAAAAAACTGCTCAATCTGCGCTTCGTCCTCAAAGTCCAAATCGCCCATTGGCTGAAAGCCCACACCCGAAATATCTTCTAAAATATCAAAATAAACTTTGTTTGCTACACGCAGTTTCGCTAAGTCCTTTAATATCATTTTGCGTGTAACCGCATTGGGGCTTACCGATATTGCCGTAATCATTTTTGGCAATGTCTTTAACGGCTGCATCAAATTACCTACCACTTGGTCAATCAACTCACGTATGTCTGAACCCTGATACATGATTGTGCTTGTAGGCTTATTGGTTTCGTCAACCGCAAAAAAACCGTATGGGGTAATGGCTTGCCTTTGTTGGTAATATGATTCGTTGGCTATGTAATTCTGTACCCAATTCGGAACTACGGCTGCTCTACCCGTTGTGGTGCTGTACCCATAATCAAATATGGGTCTGTTGTATTGTGAAGATAACCAACGCAGGTTTGAGATATAGTCTTCTTCTGTCCAATCCTTTTTACGCTGTGAGGGTTGTACCGCTAACGGGGAATATGGTAATACACTTGGGTTCATATATGCAGTATATTGGACAAATATAACATTAAATGTCTAATTTAACAAACACTATCCTACCTCTGTCCATTCGTATTTATTTGTAAGGGGATTCCACCTGCAAATGCTTATCTTTCGGGGCTTGCGTTCTACGGTTTTTTCTTCCAACAAATCCCCCGTTCCCCACCCATACAAACAAGCCATAAATGCATCAAGGTCGTCCGTATTGTCTGTGATATTCTTTTGTGCGTCTTTTAGCAGGTCAATGTACTTTACCATACCTGCATATTTTTTAAAGTACACGTTGGCTGCTTCGTTCTGCCACTCTTTTATCGCATCGTTTCGGTAAAACCAAACTTTGTTGGTATCTACAAACCCTTTTTTATTTAGGTCTTTTCGGATTATCATTTTGTGAAACAATCCTTTTGTCATGGCTAACTTTACAATATGCTCACCCCCTGCGTTCAATTCCCCTATCATACCTGCTTTATCGTATTTGTTGTAATACTTCAATATGCGTATGGCTGTTTCGTTTGCGTCTTGTATGGACTTGGGGCGTTCACTATATCTGCATATCGGGGCAAACTGCAAATCTGCTTGCGGGTCAACCCCCTTCATGGTTATACATGAAAACTTTGATGTCTTGCTATCTTTTTCGCTGCTTGTTAGCTGCGAGGTCATAATACCGTCAATCCCTATAACATACTTCACATTGGGCTTGGGGTGTTCCAATATCTCTATTTTCCCGTTTTTTGTGGGTACGGCTACCACTTCCCCGTTGCTTTCAATTATATCGTACTTGGGCATTGCGGGGTCTTTTAACACTATTTTGGTTTGTTCGTTAATACATTGTACCGCATAGTCATCAAACCTTGAACTACCCCCGAAATCAAATATATCTTCAATGGTTAGGGGGTGGTTTTTAATATACGCCTTTAACGATTCACCCCCGTCATTTAACTTGGCTTTCTTTTCCCGTTCTTTTAGTATCTCTTCTTCGGCTTTTTTGTGGTCACTCCATCCGTTTGTCATGTACTTGCCATACGTTGCGGGTAAAAATAGGGGCTTAATGTTTAGCGCATCTGCGTTTTCCCATATCCCCTGTATCTTTTGGATATGCTCTGCGCCCATGCTTGCTTCGGCTGTTCCACCCATTACAAGTGTACCTGCTATCTTTCCATCGGTGTTTTTGAATATCTCAATAGCTGAGTTAAAAAACAGCATTAGTCGGGGCATCAAACTTGCTTCGTCCGCAAACCCGTATATCGCACCACCACCCGAAAAGTTGGTTGCTGCCTTATCACTTTCCTGCGTATCCCTACAATATAAATTGCTTGTGGCGTACTTTTCCTTTCCGTCTTCGTTTAGGTATTTCATCCCCACCGATAAATACGATTCATTGGCGGTTTCGTTCTTTGCCAATATATCGGGTTTTACATAGGGGCTTTCAAAATTCTCATACGCTATAATTGTCTTGTCCTTAAACAGCGTTGCAAGGGTCTTCTTATCTTTGCTTGTGGCTACGCAGTTACTATTCGGGAATACCCTAAAATAATAAAACGGCAATGCCATGCCTATTGAACTAAATCCTATACCACGTGCCTTTAAAAAATAAAGTGCGTTGCCCTCTTTTTGTGCATCTTCTATTGCCTTAAATATGATGAGGTCTGCATCCCGTACCGTTGGTCGGAATATCCTACCCGTTAAACGGTCTTTTAGCTTTATCTGCGTGGCGTAATAGTATAGTGGGCCTGTCATTTCCCCATAGCCCTCTAACCACCTGCGCTTTTCTTCTTGCCAATACTTCTGTTCCTCTAAAGTTGTTCGAAATATTGGTGTTGGTTCATATTCAAATATCGGGGCACGGGGTTTTGTGTTGTCTATGATTGTCGTCATATCGCCCGTGTTTCACTCTTTTTAGCCTTTGTGGGCTTTTCGTCCTGCTCGGATTGGTTAAACATTTCCAAACCCTTGCGTAAGCCATTGAATATCTTATCGCTTTTTTCCGCAAGGATAATTACTGATTTTGCATACACATCGCTTTCAAGGTCTAACTTCTTACTCTTAATCAAAACCGTTACACCTTCTACTGCTTCTACAAGTGCTGCGTAAAACTTTGCTGAGGGGTCACGTTTTAAGTACGCAATCTCCTCTTCTAATTGCTTTATCCTGTCCATTTACCGTTCCTTTCATTTTATGTAGTAATTATGCCCTTTGCTTTTAGGTCATCTATCAGCGTTCCAAGCACCTGTGTTACTTGTGCTAATGTAGCTGCACTAACGTCTAACGCCCTGTTGGTTACGGGATTTGCTACCCCCCAACCCGTTTGTGGGGATGTCGGTGTTGCGCCACCAAACCCAAACTCACCCGTGCTTTTAAATTGCGTTTGTGGGCTTGCTGTTGTGCCTATTTTAACCGTACCACTTGTAGTCCCAAATAACACATCACCCTCTGTTGTTTCAATTGCTCTGTGCTCACCCGTGATACTTGTAATGCTTGGTTTATACAATACTCCCCTAACTATACCCGTAGCCGTTAATGTTTGATTAATTACGGGGTTAATGTTGTAGGCTGTAAAATTACCCGTTCCCGAATTTGCCACAAACTCAATATCACCAAATGTAATTACATTGGTTGTACCGCTTGGGGGGCTAAATGTAAACGTGGGGTTCGTAAATATAAACCCGTGTCCTGCAACATTGCCTAATGCCGTAGAGAATACAAGGTTGTTCTGCCCCGTTTCTGTTATAGTTGGAACTTCATTTGTTTGGAAACTACTGCCTATAAATACACCGTCTGAACTATTGTTGCCAATAAAAACATATCCGTTATTTGTACTTCTGATAATTTTGCCACCCGCTGAGTTGGTCACGCTTACGTTAGCCGTGTTACCCGTGCCATACCCTTTTATGGTTACGTTTGCGTTTAATCCTGTATTAGCACCTACACCCAAGTAATTGTTGGCATTATCCCAATACAAGTTTGTATCGGATGCAAAAACATCGCCATTGTTAAATTGTATTTCACCCGTATTTCCCGCTGCGGGTATAGGTAAATCACCACTACCTAACACGCTGCTGCCATTTACGGTTTTAATGTTTGTACCACTAACAAGGGTGTTTTGCTTTGCGTTTAATGCGTTTTGCAAATCGGTTTGGTCGGATAGCGTACCTGTTATATTACCCCATACAAGGGATGTAATACTATTCAGCGCATTGGCTAAAAGGTCAATCAGATTCTTTGGTATCGGGGCTTTTAAATTAGTAAGTGCCATAAATATTGTTTATTGTATAGTCTAATGCTTCGTTTGTTAATGTTAAATCGGGGTTGTCTGTCTGCGTGGCTTCATCTACAAAGTCCATTACCAATGATGCTAATCCTACTTGGTTTGATAATGTGGCATACCCATTTTCACGGGCTTGTATGTAGCTTTCCATATAACCTATGTACTTGGCTACTACCTTATCAAACAATGTGTTTATCTGTGTACTGTTACGGGTTGGCATTAGCACATGGGTTTTACACTGTACAATGTATTGATTTCATCTAATGCTGCTTGCATTGAATCTGTATCTACGTTTACATCTCGTTCAGCCGATATGTACAAACTGTTTAATAGGCTGTAAACCTTTAAGTAGTTTCCTACAAAATCACTATCACATCCGCATTTCCCCTGTGCAAGGGCTTGTACGTAACTTTCATACACCTGATAGGCGTTGTAGTCTGTCCACGTATAGGCATCACCGCTTTGGAAATACTTTACAACTTTATTTGTTCCTGCGTTATTGGTAAATGTAAATGAACCACCTTTTGTAAATACCTCACCAACATAATAGGTTTCACCCCCTATGGATATACTATCGCCTTGTGTCCCCTGCACTATGTATGTGCCTGACGGGGCAGTTGCGCCTGCAAGGTATTCGGTGGTGTATGTTTCGTAGATAATGTGTATTACGCTATCGGGGAATACATTACCCGTTAAGCCCATTGAACTTGGGATAATGGTTGCATAGTCATCTACACTTGGAATATACGTGCTGTACGGCACATAATAACCGCTTTCGTTTATCGTTAATCCTGCGGGGATAGTCGGGGTTTCGTCATTGGCAAACACTACGCTACTGCCTGCACTATATGTTACACCGTTTACCGTAATACTACCCGTTCCTACAAGGTCATATTCCTTATACGCTTCAAGGGTTGTTACGTCTAATTGCCGATTGTTAATTGTGTTTACGGTGGCAAATAAAAACCTTGTTTGATTGATACTGTTTTTTGTTACAAGCCCGATAGGATAATCTGTGGCATCGTAAATATCAATTTGCTGTAAGGTGTACCTGTCGTATGATATGAGTAGTTCGTTTGCCATTATGGGTTAGTTGTGTCAAGTGCTGTATTAACTGTAAATGTTCCGCCCGTGATTGTAATAGCAAATGGGTCAGGGGCTTTTGAATGGTCAACGTTTGATACCACCCTGCCGTCAATCCAAACCGTTTGATTGGCTGCTGAACAACGTATCCCCCTGTCTGTTCCACCGTATCCCACTACCGCAAGGTTCATATTACTTACTTTTATTGCTGTTGCGGATGCTGTGGTAATGTTAATCGGGTATCTACCCGTGTTTACTTTTATTGCGCCCGTTGAACCTTTAGCACGTATATTGTTTTTACCCGTACCCGTTATTTCTACAAATCCCGTACACAAGTTAAAGTAGTATCTGCTGCTACCGCTACCCGCAATCAATAATGCAGGGGTGGCACTTGTTTCTGATGTGGTGAATTGGTCAATATCCAACAACATTGTAGCCGAGTTTTTAATCAATGCGGTGGTTATTGATGTACCCCCCGTAATTTGTACAAATTGACAAAAGATGTGCATTGTACCCGCTTGGTTGTCAATAGCCATATCACTACCGCTACGTGCATATATAGCCCTACAAGTGGGGGTAATTTCAGCATATCCGCTACCTGTTTTTCTAACAGCGTGTCCCGTTGCATTTGTTCCGCCTATTACTTGGAAGCAACCTATGTAGTTAAATGATGAGCCATTACCGTTGATTAATACGGCATCACCTGCTGAACTCTTTTCTATTGAACCCTCACCCAATATATAGTTAGTTCCATTACCCATTGTTACCGTTCCGTCTATTATAGCACCTGCTTGTAAATAAACCTTTTGACCATTGTTAAGGGTAATGTCTTCGGTGTATGTTCCTGCGTAAACAAACACGGTGTCTGCTCCCGCTGCCGCTAAGGCTGCACCAATAGTCAAATACTTATTAACAACCGAATTTACCGTTGCCGTTGCATCGTTTCCGTTTTTGGCTACAAATGCGGTATTATCAATGTTTACTGCGGTAGTTAAATTCACACTACCCGCACCATTGGTTACGCTTACGCTACCGTCTGATGATGTAATATTTGCAAGGGTATAGCCCGAACCGTTGCCTATAAACAACTGTCCGTTGGTTGGTGTTGCGGTTAATCCCGTACCCCCTTTATTGATTGGCAGGGTTGTAATAGTATTTTCTTTACCGTTGATTTGGGTTTGTACGCTACTTGTCACACCGCTAAGGTAATTAACCTCAGTAGTGGTGGTTGATGCGGTAACAAATTTTGTTCCGTTATACACCAACACCCTATTGCTTGCGTATGATGAACCATTGTCGTTTGTACCCCCATTGGCTATGGGAACTACACCCGTTAATTCTGTGGCTGCGTTTACGTTTGCTGCTGCGGTAAAACCACTACCATTGCCCTTTACAAACCCGTTTAATGTGGTTGTAACAGCAAGTGTACCTGCACCCGTTACGGGGCTATTGGCTACCGCAAATCCTGATGGCATACTAAGCCCAACACTTGTTACGCCACTACCCGCAACTTGCAGGGCTTCAACGGCTACTTTTAGGGCTTTAAAATTGGAATCAACCTGCGCTGAACTTAGCGGGTTGCCATTGCCTGAACGAAATATAATATCTACTGCCATTACAGATTGGTATAATTACTTACATACCCTACCGAATATCCTGCCGTTGCACCGCTTGTATAACCTAATCGCCCCAACTCATCTATCGCATCGTTCTTTTGCTCAATCGTGGCTATCGGGCTATTGCAAACGTCAATCATTGCTTTTGCCTTTTTCATTTCATCAATAATGTTATTTTCCCGAACCTTGTCAATACCGCTTTCCCATATTGTCGCAATTACCTGCGCCTTAGCTAAATAGGTAATCTCGGCATTTTCGGTCAAAGTTTCTATTTGTTGTTCGGTGTAAAATGACATCTGTCCACAAATATAGACAATTTTTGATTAATTAAAAACAGCTACTATTTGTTAATTCGTTGATTTTTTGTGTGCAGTAGTCTAATATATCCTGCCCTTTCATCCACGATAGTGTGCCTGATTTTGCTTGCCATTTCAAACCGTCAAGCAGTAATCTAACCCTTAACACACCCTCAATAATATCATCGTAGCATGAACAATCGCCCGATTTAGCACGTATTACTAATTCGTTTATTGCCTTGTCAATGTTGTAGGTTAATACAAAATCTTGGCTTACAGATGATGCTAATTTTACCACCGTACCCGTTATGGCTGTGGCTGCGCTTGCAGTAAATACCTCACCTAATCTGTATGTATTACCCCCGTAAGTTACGGTTGAACTATATGCCATGTAGGTTGCATCGGCTACGGCTGAACCACCTATTTGAAGGCTATCGTACACCTCGTATTGTGCGCTTATGAGGTTGTCGGATATTACACCTACCGAACCGTACTGCCCTAATTGAACCGAATTAAGGTATAAAATAGGATTAGTGTTTGCGGGTAAAAACGTAGCGGGTGATATGGGTGCGCTGTAAAAACCCGTTACGGTAAATTCATCACCACTTTGTACGGTTAATCCTGCAACGTGTGGAATAAAATACTCACCTACCGATATGGTTTTGCCGTCATACACCTTTGGTGTTCCTGCGATTTTTAGATACTCATAGTATTGACCAAGTGGCGCACCTGCGGTATCAAGAACAAACTCAAGGGATATATTCTCGTAGTTACCCACTTTAAGGCGCACCATTTCTACGTCACCGTAGTCAATGTTTGGTGTGCCGTACCCACCTGTGTTGTTGGTGCTATATACTCCCGTTACATCGGTAAATTCGCTTACTAATCCATCGGGGTCATTGATTACTATGTTTTCTTTTACTTCAAGTGCCATATTATTCTTGTATTGTTTGTATCTGCTTGATTGAACCTAAACTTCTGTATTTACTATATAGCTGTTTGGCTTTTGCGTCATCAACACCAAATGCACTACCTAATTGTGACTCTTTTAATTGTCCATTTGATAAATAGTAAATGATTTGATTTGCAAGTTGATTGTAATAGCTTTCACGTACACCTATTGCGTCTTTTATAATCTTTTCCCGCAATTTGCTGCTTACGCTGAACCCTAAATCTTTTGTGGCTTTATCTACTTCACTACCTACATCCTGCTGTGCTTTTGCGCTTTCTATTCTATTTTTCATGTAGTTGCGTATTTCCAACCACGCTTGCGCTTGCTGCCCGTTCAGTATAAGCCTAAATTCATTTGACAGCATCACCCGTATGTTGCTATCTATATTGTCATCGGTTACTATTTTTTGGGGTGGTATAAACACAAAATTCTTATAACCCAATTTACGCAGATTGCCGTTTTCATCGTACTTGTTATCTTGGTGATTTACACCTATTTTGCCGTATTCGATTATGGCTTGACGTGCATCTTTTGACGGGATACCCGCTTTGGCTGATAAATTAGCTGTTTTGGTGTCTTCGGGCTTAATGTTACCCTGCATATTCCAACCCGACAACTCATTCAATGTACCGTTACCCAACAAAAATGGAACACCCTTTACCGCTGCTGCCATTTCAGGGGTTAGATTAAAGCCTTCGTCACCAAATTTATCTGCATTCTTTTCGTATTTTTCATATATATCGTACATCCCCTGCATTGCACCTATGATTACTCCCGTTGATGTGTTGTCCAATGAGGGGTCGCCAAAAAACATATTATACCCCTCTTGATACCCGTCATATGGTGTGCTCTTTGCATTGGGATTCTTTTCTTTGTATTCTTCTTTTAATGATTTTACCTTAGCAGCCACCAAAAGATTTACAAATACTGATGCTGTTACATCATATATAAGGTTTCTACTTGCAAAGAGTATATCCTTAATAAACATACCCGTTGCTGTGTACCACTTTATATTTTTTCTTTTTTCTTTTTCTTCCTCATCTTCGGGCATATCAAGTAAATATTTTGCCACAATATCTACGGTTAATGATGTTATGCCGAGTGATACAACTCTAAACACCGCTGCTTGTGCCAAATAAGCAAATGCTTCACGTGCTGCAACACTTTTCTCTTGTGGGGTTGCTCTGTCATCAAAAGTTGTACGCAATGAATCTATTGCAGACTGCTGCATAGTCATACCTATGTACTTCAAAAAGTATAACGTTTTGCCCCCTTTTGAACGCAATGCTTCGGGAGCCATGTCGGGGTCACTTGCGTTGTTGGCTTTGGTTTGATAATTTGAACCCGCAATCAATGAACGCTCATCAGGTTCAATAACATTATTACCTATATCTTCAAAATGCTTGGCTAACTCTTGCTTGTTTTTCACTACGCCACGCTTATATAGACTTTCAATGTACCCCGTTAAAAACGCTGTTTTTACCGTTAAGCTATCGGCTAACATGGTTATACCAAAGTCGGATACTTTTGATAACGTATCTAAAACACGCTCTGATGTTAGTGCAGCCTTTTGTCCTGCTACTGTTTCGGATTTTTCAAAAGCTAATTGCTTTTCACTTAATTCTATCTGCCCAAGTAGCTGTCTTAGCTGTTCGGGCGATTCGCTGTAAAGCCTATTTAAACCGTCTTTTATTATTCCGTTTCGGGTTTGCAGTACAGATATGGCATCCATATAAAACTTTGGCGAACGTATCAGCATATATACTGCGGGGGATGCTGTCTGCTTTATAATCTGTGACGGCTTTTGTATAATCGTTCTAACAAAACCTTGAAATACCGAGTTCAATATTTTTTTACCCGTTTGCTCAAATGCTTTTGATATGGCTGCGTGGTTGAATTTAGCACCTATATAGTTTTGTACCGCTGAACGCACATAGTCAACATCCATTGAATCTAACCCCTTTTCTTGGGTTAAAAATTGATATACGGGTGCGGTTTTAAGTGCTGATTGATACGCATAGTTTTTCCAATATGGCATATCTCGCATTACTATGTTTTGATATGCACCGTACCGTAATACTTGTCTTAATCCCGTTGCATACACTCTATCGTGCTTTAAGCCTTTACGCTGCTTGGTTGCACCAAATTGTTTTTGAACAGCGGGGTACATATTTACCGTTGGGAATATCTGCGATGTGCTTTCTATTGTTTCTGCGGTTTGGTACTGCTGATATGTTACGGTGGGGTAATAGTTTATCCATTTTTCTGCGGGACGGGCTGTGTACACCGCAATGTTACGCATAACATCTTCGGTATTGTTTTCAAAGAAGTTACGTACAAAGTTGTACACCCGCGCTTCGTCCTTGTTCATTATAGTTTCATCAAACACAAATGTTTCTACGGGTTCAAATGATACCTCACCCGTTTCTCTGTTTATGTTTAAATCGGATATTGCACCTATTTTTTGCAAGTATTCAAGCCCCACTACCGCTTCGTTTACAAGTGCCTTTTGCCTTTCGGTTTGACCTTCACGGGTGTTATTTTCGATAACCGATGCGTAATCACTTGCCCTGCGCTCTGCACGTTCACGTACATGGGCTTCGGCTTCTTCTTGTGTCATACCCGCTTGCCATTGGTTGATAAACCCAATAGTATCTACGTGTATGGCTGTCTTATAGCTATCCTTTGCTTTGGCTAATTCTTTATCAAATTCAGCCATAAGAAAGGCTAATTTCTTTTGGGCTGCTGCAAACTTACCAAATGTACGCCCAAACAACTGCCCTATAAACGCATCAGAATTACCCGCTATTATGGAATTTAATAGCACCTGCAAGTTCTTTACGTTCTTATCGCCTAATAACTTTGTTTCTATGTTTCTAAAGTTTAAACCACGTAAGTTTTTTAACCGTTCGGTCTGCTCAATTACTTGGGGTATCATATCCCCAAATCCCGTATAATCCCCCTCGCTTACTATGTTGTTGAGTATGTTTTGAAGTTTTATCAAATTGATAGTAGGCACTTTCATTAGCGTTTCTTCGCTTGCACCTACTATGCTTTGGTACATTTCACGTATCTGTCGCTTCTGTTCTACCGTACCGTCATACTCACCTATAATGGAACTTAAATCCATTTCATCCACAAGGAAGTTAAGGAAGTCTTTGAACTCTTTTACAAACTCGGCTTTTTTATCTGTGGAGGGTTCTGCGGGTTGTACCATATTTTCCACAATGGGGGATTCAAGCCAATTGATGTAATCATCTATTGTGCCCTCAAAAACACCCGTTGCAATGGCTTGTTGGTACATATCGTCATAGAACTCACGCTTTGCCTTGTCTATTTCTTCTTGTTGTGCGGTTAATAAATCTGCTTGCTCGGCAAATAAATTCTGCAACCTTTTACGTATGTCAAGTGTTTGTGGTGCTTTTGCACCTAAGTTTGCTGCATACGCATTTAACGCTTCGGTAAACGCATCAATGTTAAACACCCTTTCCGGTATAATGCCACGTATTTGCGTAATGAACGCAAGGTCTGTTGCAGGTAATCCATCTTTGTTTACACGCAGTACTGCCTTCTGCGCCTTGCGTAGTGCATCTACCCGTTCAATGTATTCTGCATCACGCAGTAAGTTATTGTAATAGTCAATCGCTTTTATAAGGCTTTTTTGGTTGGTTATACGCTTTGCACGTCTTTCAACCGCAAGTTTCATTCTTGTTGCCTTTGTTCTGTCTGCAATCTTTGGTAGAGGATTTTCCTTTTGGTATTCAGAAAATGCACGTTGTAATTCGGCTGTTATTTGCTTTTGATACTTCGCACCTGCTTTTGACCCCGCTTGCTCGGCTTTGTATAACTCTTTTGTAAAATCGCCTACGGTTTTGGTTACATACTTTACCGCACCTTTTATGCTTTCACGAATAGCTGCTTTTAAGTTCTTAGTTTTACCCGTTGCGGCTGCTGCTGCTTTTAGTGCTTCTTTTTTGGTGTATAACGCATCACGCAGTTTCTGAAACTTTTTGGCATCTAACACGCCTTCTTCTATCAACTGCTCTATGTTACCCTTTGATAACCAAGACAAAAACTCGGCTTGGGTAATCTTTTTGCGTGTATTACCGTCTTTATCCTTTAAACCTACCCGTTCAGCAAGTTCACTACTTAATGTTAAGTTACAAGCCATTATGCTTTAAACAGTGTTTTTTCTACTACAAGTTCACCCGTTTTGTCAAGTCCTACCAATACCGTACATACGTCAACGTAAAACTTCATGGCTTCTTCTTGTATCTTGATGAACTCCTGCATTTTGCGGTATGTCATTTGGCAAATCGGAAACACCTTCATGGCTGCATCTTGGTACATACCGCTTACCTCTGCTTCTATTTCAAGGGCAAGTTCGCTTAGTTCGTACAATGATTTACCACTCAAATCGGGGGCTTCAATAGTTGGCACGTCAAAGTCATTTCCCCTGCCAAGTACATAATCTTTCCACATATCAAAATGTGTCTTTTCCTCGTTGCTTTCAGCATAGAAATACTGCTCGGCTACAAGGAATCCCAAGTTGTTTGCTATTGCCCCTAATCGGGTATAGAAACTTGTTTGAAATAACTCCATTTTAGCTAATGGATTGATTATATCAATAACGGGCTGCGAAAGTTTATATATGTCGTGCATAATGCAAATATACTATTTTTTGGGCTATAATACACAATCTGTGTCTTCTATTAAACCGTTGTTCATCAAATCATTCATAATATCGTCTATGTTTTCTTCGATAGCCTTAACGGTTTCATATTCAGGGGATTTGGTATCTACACCGTCCATTGCTTTTTGGGCTTTTTCATTTAGCGTAGCTTGGGTTTCAAATGCTTTTTTCCTGCCACCTTTCTTGTCATATCCCCTTTTTGCATCACGGGCTTGTATTACCTTTTCGGCTACTTCATCTACTACCTGCTCGTCAATTAGCTTTTCAACACCAAGCATCTTGTCATAGATACTACGCATTTCGTTATTTAGCTTAACATCTATGCCTGAGCCTTTTATGCCATTGTAAATTTCGGTAAGCCATTCTTTGAACTTGGCAAATACTTTATTTAGGGCTTCAATAGGTGATTTACCCTCTGCAAGGTATTTTTCAAAACCTCTTGCAAAGTATTCACTTGTTTCGGTTGTCCAACCTTTTGTACCTGCGTTTTTAATTACGGTTGCTATCTCTGCATCAGTCAGGTAATGCTCAAATACGTGGGCAAGTTCGTGTAACGGGGTGCTTACATTGGGGTCTGTTAAGGCGTAGATAACGTAACTTCCGTCTGCTGCTACCATTGCACCCTTAGCCTTGCCACCCTGTTCTCTTTGAAATAATGCCAAGCCACGTTCTACTTCCGCTCTTAGTTCAGGCGTTATGTCTATGGAGTGTTGGGTTGATGTAGTAGTTGTTAAATTCTCTTTCGCCCAAACTTTTGCTTCTTTTTCTGTTTTAAATGTTTTTTGATATGTTCTACCATTTTCTTCTGTCCAATCAACAAACCAATTGCCATTTGGGCTTTCGTATATTTCTTGTGTAGGTTGTTTAAATTGTGTTGTTATCTCAATAGTTTTCGGCTCTTGCTTAGATAAACTCTTTGCTACATTACCTACTATGCCTAAACTACCTTCTGTTGGTGAACCGTAAAAGCCTTTCATTCCTTTACCACCTACTTTTAAATCATTGCCTTTTAGTTCTTGTAGCCCATCTTCATTAACTTCTGAATTTAATAATCTTTCTGCAACGTCTTTACCTACATAATCTACAATCTTGCTTGGTTCTGTTTTAGGGAACACATCGGGCTGTAAATTGTCTGTACCAAAATAACCAAATTCTTTCGTTTTTGGATTGTAGTAAACTTTATCAACTGATTTACTCAAATCATACCTGTCATTCTGCTGCTCTCCTGTTGTCCATGCAATCTTATCAGCACCTTGTTTTACTGCTTCTTTTAATGCTACTTTTAAACCTAATTTAGTCCAAGCGTTTGTGTCGGTTACGAATGGTGCGGTTGGAGTTTTTTGTATTCTGTTTTGATTTTTAGCTTCTTCAAGTGCAAAACCAAGTGGCTTTACTTCTGTTTCGTAAATTTCACCTCTTTTTAAAAAGTCAGTTTCTTTAGATTGTTTTTCCCACGCTTGTTTTAACTTTTCTTCAAGTTCTTTAATTTTTTGCGATTTGTCTATTTCAAAACCTTCTCTCTTTCCTTGTTGCCCCCAATCACTTTGCACTTCCTCCAAAAACAATACTTTGTTACCATCTGCATCAGTACGGGTGTTCATACGCAAGTGAACAAGGATGTTAGGTTCGTCAAAGTGGGTGGATTTAAAACCGACAATTTCTCTACTTTGGGTTGCAATAATATTGCTTACCTTACCTTTTTCATATATATCAAGTTCATCGAAACTTTTACCAAATAACTCTTTTGCCTTGTCATTCTCTCTTTTTTCTATTGAATCATATTTATTTTTATTAGGCAACGTAACCAATATCTCTTTGTAGTTTTCCTTTTCTCCTTCTAATTGGTATTGGGAAAATTTGGTTTCAGATAAAGTATCTTCTTTTTGTTGTCTGTAAGCAAGGTTTGATGCTATTTTTTTTGCCTCTTCCAAAAGTTTAACATCTTCTTCGTATGTGTCTTTTACGGAATACCCCTCTCTTATTAAATCTTCCCTTTTTGAATAATAATTACCTGTGTCTAAGTACACCTGCCCATCATCTACACCTCTTACACCCATATCCATGCCTCCGTAATCTTCTACCTCAACATCGTAACCCCTGCTTTTAAGCGTATCTATTATTTCATCAAACCTTTGGTATTGCTTTGGCTTTTCTTTTTCTCCCTTCACCACCTCAACAACACTAATCCTATTATCTTTCATCCATTGTTGGATTTCAGATTTAGATACAGTTTCTTGTGGGTTTTTGCTTTCAAGCCATGCTCTTACTCCTGTCCAAGTAGCTTCATCCCCCTTGCCTATTACAGTAAGCCATTTATTTGCGCTTTGCTTTTCAATTTTGGTTTCGGCAAGGCGTTTCTCTATGGGTGAGTAAAACCCGTTTACTACATCAATATCGATGTTTTTTAATGATACCTCTTGCCCGTTTACTGTTCCCTGAAATAGCGCATTGTCGGCTTTTAGTACGTTTTCTTGTGTGTCTTTTTTGAAATCCAACCTACCATACATTTGTTCTTTGGTAATACCTGCTCGTTTAGCCATCGCCCCCACCATTCTATCCATTGCTATTGCAGAGGCAAAAGACTTGATTCTATCAAGCCCAAACAAATCTCTGTTAATGTTGTACAGGTCTTTTAGGTTTTTAGGCGTTATGCCTGATTTTTGGGCAACCTGTTCAATGTCAGGGGCTTTTGATGCGTCACGCTTTTCCTGCGCTTTGCGGTAATCTTCTGCTGTTATTTCTGATAGGGGCTTACCCTCACCGTATTTAGCATATACATTCTGTACTTCTCTAAAGTTTTTACCTACTTGTTCTCCTACACTTTCAAGGTTGGTCTTTTCTGCGGGGGTTAGTTCGGGTTTTACTTCTTCTTTTTCGGTACGCAGTTGGGCACTTGCTTCCCGTTCTTCGGTTTCAGTCCGTAAGCCTCGTACCCCTTCTGACAGGGGTTGGGCATCTTTTTGTTTGATTTCTTGTTCATATTGTTTAGTTATTAGTTCCTCTACTGCTTTTACTAATTCAGGATTGCTTCTGTCTGCTTTTGCTTTGTGATACGCTTCGGAAATTAATTTCGAGTTTTTAGGCACATACGCCTTTACAAACTTTTCACCATTTATTATAGATTGCTCTACTCTATGAAAACCATCAATAACACCGTCTTTTATAGTATTAAACGACCCTCTTTCTGCGTTTCCAATAATTATTGGTTGTTTAATACTTCTTTTGGGGGAAGATTCATCTATGCCAGCATCTATGTATTCCTTTAAATCAGGGTCATTTTCTACTAATTTTTCTATTGGTATATTTAATAACAAATATTCATTTTGCTCAATTTGATTTTGATATTCACTCATGTTTTCATCAAAATCGTTATTCTCGCTACCTGCTTTTTGGGCTTCCAAATAAACATCTTTCCCACTTTTCCCTTTTACCCCCTCCAACGCCTTAGCCGTACTCTCTACATCTCTTAATGCAGGAGTTTCAGATACTACTTCTTGGGGTGTGTATTCAAACTTATTTTCACCAATCTTTTTGAACCCGTTTTTTTCGTAAAAATTACCAAGTCGTTCCAAATTGGTTTCACTATCCAATTCGTTTGTGGCATCTAATACTACTTTTTTACCAAGTCTATCTGCTTCGCTTTTTACGGTTTCAAGCACCTTTGAGCCAATACCCTTTCCACGCTTTTCTTTACCTACATATACTGCTGTTAATACTAAATCATCCCCTTTAGGTTGTATTAATACACTTGCTTCGGGATTTTCCTTTGAAACATTTGCTGTTACCTCTTGTGCTTCTATGTAAGACTTATCCGATTGTGCGGGTTCTGTTGGCTTTGCTTTTTCTCCCTCAACTGTTTGGACTACTTCTTCTCCAATAGGTACATTCGTTTCCTGTACTCCTTCTTCACCTGTTGTAGCTGCTGCTCTAATTGGTTCTTCAGTTGTAGTAACTCTTCCTTCGTCAGTTCTTGTAATGGGTTCATTTGCTATGGTTTTTAATCTGTTTTCTAAAGTATTAAATTGTTCTGTTTTTTGAGTTGATTGTGGTACTATCTTTACCTCATTAGCCCTTACCTTGTTAGAAAAACTTGCATCATCTAACATATCGGTTGCTTCCTGCAATGTTACAACATATTGTTCATTGTTAGGTAATACTATTACCGCAAATTCAGCATTTTTGTTTGAAAGATAATCTGATGCTATTGCTTTTAATTGATTGGCTTTTTTGTTAAGCGAATCTTTTACTATTTCATCTGTGGCTGATTCTGCTTCTGTTTTAGCGTTTTCGTAATCAAACAGTAATGCTGCATATACCTTACTTTGCCCTTTTGTTAGTTTAAACCTTTCTGAGTTTTCAATAACGGTTTTGGCTGAATCTAATATATCTGTAAGACGCTTTGCTTGTACTTCATCAATTTTGTTGCTTTGGTACAAACCCGATAAGTATGCTTTAGAAAACGATTCCCCATATCTAAGGTACATATCATACATATACTGCTGAACAGCGGTTTCTGATAATTTGCTTAAATCGTGTTTGGCTGCTAATGATTTAGCTTCAATTTTAGTCCATAAGTTTTTCATGTCCCCCAAATATGTAGGGGTTGCACCCATAGCAAAAGATGACGGAACTATGTTTAGCAACGTATTTTCAAGCCTATCTAATGTTATGTTTTCACCTATTTGACTAATATCTTTGTTTGAACGGGCTAAATCTTCAAAAGCCCCCTGAAAAAACTCTTGTGGGAGTTCGGTTGCTACTTCAACACCACCTTTGGCTGCACCCTTTAAGAAAATATTTTTAAGTCCTAAAGTTGCATTGTCTATGAATGGAAGACCGTCTACTGCATAAAGTGGTAAAAGATATAAGTTTCCTTGTATTACCTTTGCTGCTGCTTTTTCTGCTTCTGCAACATTACCCGTTCTTTCAAATGTTTCATCGTACATAGCACCGCCCAACTGTGCGGTTTCAACCGTAAACGCAACACCCCCTTGTAATGCTAATTGAGTGGGTATTGATAAACCACCCGTTGCTGTTGCTGTAATTGCTTGTGCAGCCATTATTGGCAACATACCACCAATCATTTCACCCGTTGAACGAGAAAGTTTGGTTAAATCTAAAAGGTCTTTTGCTTCTTTTATTTCGGGGTTTGATAGGGTAAACATACTTGATAGGTAATCCCCCATAACCTTACCACCGTCATACCCAAGTGATGTTGACAAAGAACTTACAGCACCACCAAGCCCACTTATTACGGATTGAGCAAAAACATAAGATGACGGTTTTAATTCATCCAACCCACGTTTTAGCCCCTCTTCGCTTTCAGCAAACACATTGGTGGCTTCTTTCCACGTATCATTGTATCGCTTTTGAAGTTCGGGTGATATTTTGTATTCTTTTTGGTATTTGGCTAACTCTTGCTTTAATCTATTATCAGCCATTGCCTTTAATTCAGCAACCTGCCTTTTGTACCTTGCAGCATATTTACCGTTTAGTTCACGCTGTGCATTAAGGTATTCTGTTGCTGCTGCATTAAATTGCTCTTTGTATTGAACGTTTGATTGCTGTATGCCTGCGTTTAATTCGTTTATACCTCGAACATAATCCTCATAGGATATTTGCTTTGTGGTATAAAGTTGATTTAAAGCATTAGCTTGGGTTTTTATTTCTTGTGTTTGCTGTTCATACCCAACATTAAGTGCATCTAATTGGGGTTGATATGTGTTTTTTATTTGGTTAATATCCGCTTGCTGCGATTGCTTTATCTGATTAACAACCGATGAAACCTGCAATGTTAGCTGTTGCTCTATATCCTGCTGCGCCTTAAATGTTTTTTCAAACTCTGCTTGTATGTCTTGCTGTGTTTTTTTGCCATACTTCTTTTCATACAATGAATTAAATGTCTTTTCAATTTCGGGCTTGGCTATTTCATACTGAATATTGGATTTCATTTTATTGTAAGCCAAATCCTTGAAATACCCCTCATCGGACATCCCCGACATCATGGAAAGGTTCTTTGCCCACTCATCAATTTTTTCGGGGTCGGCTACTTTAAAACCACTATTGTTTACTCTTGTAAAATAATCAAGCCCGTTTGTCTTGATGTCGCCTTGTATGAATTTATCTAACTCTGCTTGTGTTTGCTTGTAGTTTAATGTAGCGTTTTGCTTGGTTGTTAGCCGTTTATTCTCCAACTCCGCTTTTCTATTAAGCAAGTAATCCTTTTCTGCCTTATCTACATAGCGGGATGCGTTCTTTATTTCACTTGAATTAAGGGCTTTATCAATAGCACTAAGTTCGCTTTGCAATCCCTCATACCCTTGAAATACAGCATACTTGTCTTTATTTTCTTCACGCTTTATCTTACCCTGTTCGGCTAATTCACCAAAGGTGGGTTGTTCTTGCGGTTTTGGAGAAATTAAAGTTTCCTTTAGTGCCTTTGGTTTAGGCGGTGCGCCCCCAATCTCACCAAATGTCTTAGGTTTCCCTTCGGGTGATTCTGATGCTGATGTAAATATTAACGGGGAAGTGGGTACTCCACCACTCTTTGAAACGGACGTAGTAGGTTCTGTAGGTATTTTTTTTTTAATGTCCTGAAACTCAGGGAATTTTGAAAATATTTCTTCTTCTGTTTTGTATTTACCACTATTTGATGTAGCAACAAAATCCCGTAAAACTTGTTTATCAAAGCCTTTTAACTCGGGAAATTTAGATAGCAATTCATCTTCACTGCTATATTTGCCACTATTAGACGTGGCAACAAAATCTCTAAGAGCGTCTTTTATTGGGTCTTGCTGTTCCATATATAAGCTATCTTACTTTACCACCCGTAACGGTTGATTGTTTACTTCCTGTTGTCGCTTTCTTTTCTGTTGTACCCCCCGTTTTGGGTAGGTATTTGGCAGATGTTTCGTTAAGCAACTTAACAAAATTTTCTTTCTTTTCCCCGTATGCTGATGCTATTGCACCGTAATCTTGTTCTTTAAGGGGTATCAAACCTGCTGAACTAAGTAGTCTTTCACCAAACATTTTGCTTGCTGTTTCATCTGAAACCTTTGCAAACCACTTACGGGTTATCGGGTCTTGCACAAAATACAATATATCTGTGTTTGTTACATTACCACCCTGATATGTCAATACTATTTTTTTGGTTGATTCATCTGCTGCGACTGGGTCAACTCTTGGTATGTTTGATAAAAACCCTTTGTAGTCATTAACACTACGACCTGAATCTTTTGCAAATCCAACTACATCACCTTTCTTTTGACCTTTTTGCGGCCCAAGTAATTCATCGTATGGGGTTGTTGGTGCTGCCTGTTCTTCATAAGCGAGGTTTTCGGCTTGAACACCTGTGTTCCAACCTTTTTTTAGTTTACCTCCACTACCCCCGTCACGTGAACTACGCAGTCCTACGGTATCAAACCATTGCCCTTGACTTAAAAACCTTTTGGTTGCTAAATCAACCATTGCTGATGTTATAGCTAAATCCCCGCTTAGGTTGGGGTCTTTCTGCATCTTTTCTTCTGCAATTCTAAATATCTCAGGCTTGTTCTGTGAGTACAAGCTAATTGCGTAATCTGTTGAACCGTCACCCACATTGGCTGTTGCAAGGTCTATTGCATCTTGTTGGGTTAGCATGCGTTTTGTAACCAAACTACCCCCTAATGTCTTACCCGTTGAAACGGGTTGCTTTTGTTTCATCAACGTTTCAGCGGTTTGATTTTCAAATGTAGTGGGGTCAACATATTTTACACCTTTAAGTATCGGCACATTAAATCCTGAATCTTGATAAATGCGTGTAGCTAAGTATGGGTCATTTTTTATTACCTCACCATACTGCAACACATTCATGCCACCAAATGCGTTTCTGTTTGTTTGGTACACTTTTGCGTTATCATCATCTACTTCCTGCTCTTTGTTTAATGCCTGTAATCGGGCTGTTGCCTTTTCAAACTCGGTTTGTGCTTTTAACCTGTCAATCTTACCCTCTTTGTTGCGGGTGTTTACCGCAAATTCCGATACAGTTCGCATAGCTTCTTCTGTACGGGGTTGGTTTAATTTACCCACTTTCAGGGTCAATGACTTATAAATTTCATCTGCGTACTTTTGGTCTTCGGCTTCTTTTGCCGCTTGCCTTGCACGTTTCTGTTGGTCAAGCTGTATAAAATCCTTTACGCCTTGCGTTAATTCACCGCTGCGGATACGTTGTCTTGAGCCAAGTCCTATTGCTTCTCCTAAATTTACGGGCATAGTGTGATTTTACTTATTATCATAACCATAAAGTGTTCTCAGATACTGTCTGTTTAATCCAGCGTTCTGAGCACCACCATCAAATGAATATTGACGAGTTTCGGGGTCAAAAAACTTTTCGGGTCTTGTTGACCTATCAATAGAAGATTTTGATATGTTTCTTGCGCTTCTTGCACCTGTATCGCCATACGCATTTTCATAACCGTACATTTTTACACCTGCGCTCATCAAATCACTACCTGTATCACCTATGGCTTGTTGCCAAATATCACGGTTTTGCTGTATGGCTGCGCCTAAACCCTGTTCGGTCATCATTCTGCGTTGATACAAATTCGATACGTTTTGGTTTGCAAGGTTTTGCATTTGGCTTGTAGCCGAACCTAAACGACCTAATGCTGACATTCTGTTTTGACGGGCAATAGCCGCATCCTGCGCTGCAAACTGATTAAGCGATGCCAATTGGTCTGCTATGCTTGTACCACGTACTGCACGGTTTAATTGACCACCTGCCATACCACGTGCTGCTGCCATACGTGCGTTTATGGTTTTACCCATACCGCTTTCAAATGCTGCGGTTTGCTCAGGGGTAAATCCTTGTGGTGTACGGCTTTCACGTAAAGCCTGTGAGTAATATCGCTGTAATTGTGGGGTTGCGCTGTATTGGGGTAATGCCTGTTTGGAAAGTTCATCCAACCGCTTTTCAGCCCTGCGTTGACGGGCATAAGCCATACCGCCTTGTACTGCTTTCAGGCCAACTCCTGCTGCTATTACACCTGTTGTTATTGGCATTGTCTGTTATTTTAGACAAAAATAATACACACACAGCAGAAAAGCAAATAAAGATTTTCAGACCTTTAACACGCTATTTGTTTAATAAACAAATCTATATACGCCCTTACCGTAATACAGAGCCTTTTTTAAGTCAAAAGTTCCTTCTTTTATAACCCCAATAGCCCAAACGGGGCATTCTCCATATTTCCCAATCTCTAAAGCTACATCACTATGATGATACCTGCTTACATTGGAAAGACCTATTTCGCACGATACAACAATGTATGGCTCATCTTTTATTATTAATCTCTCACCATTTTGGGGTTTCGGATTATCAATTTCAAATCGTAACTTTTTAATATCACTTTGTAAAGTATTGTTTTCGCTTTTCAATTCGTTTAACATCCTTCTTACTTCACCAAACTGAGTATTAAAAAAGTCAATGTTTTGTGTCGGTTGTGGTTCAAAATCTTGTTTTAATTTCTTAAAAAGTTTCATGTTGTTTAATTTTTTACAAATGTAATACATTTCAGTCAAAAAACAAATACACTACATCATCATTTATTTTGGACAGTTCAAACCCCATATTTTGCAGGAATTTGATACCCCGTGTATTTTTGATGTATAACAAGCAGTTTATCAATCCATCGGTACGTGATTTTATTTCGTCAATGAATTTACGTTTCCATTCTGGGGTTCGGTATTCGGGCATGATAAAAAACCCACAAAGGAATATTTCACCAAAATAGTTTTCAAGCCCGAAGTACCCCACAAAGTTATCACCGTCATACACTTCGTACATTTCAAAGTTCATGGCTTTGCGGAATACATCAACCGTGTGTTCAACACAATCGAATAACATAGCGGGGGCAAGCACGTGATATTTTGCAAGTAGTTCACTATCAGAAGAATAACACCTTTCGATAATAGTGTTGTACATTTTTTCGGACACTAATTTGGAATTTGTCATACATTGTATTATGTTTGTACAAAATATTGTACGGTATGGAAGAAAAGAAAAAACAAAGCACTCAGATGTTTGTAATCAGGCTGAGTAAAGAGAACCTTGACATCAAACACAAAATCAAGGAAAAAGCGGAGGAAGAAGGACTTACGGTAAATGCTTATATGAACGATATTTTGCATAAGTTTATTTACGGCAGTTAGTCAATCGGACGGAAATGGTTATGAAAGCCCTGTATTAATTACGGGGCTTTTTTATTTTATGGGTTCAAGTTCACCTGATGCTAATTTGGTATCAAGCCATTTCAGTTCAATCATGTTATACTTCTTGCCCTTATCATCGGATAAGTCAATGTGTGATACCTCACCTTTTAACCACCAAATGTTATCTATGATGTAGGTATGCCCGTTTTTGCCCCTATAACGCTTTTTAATCAACAATCTTAGCATCCCCCGTACCTTTCGTTGTTTTTAGACTTGAGTAGCTTATTCGCCATATTTTCGTACCATAATGCTTTTTCTAAATCACGCTCTATGGGTTGTTCGGGTTTCAAGCCTAATCTCATTCTGTATTTAAAGCTGTTTAACCTGCAAAAGCTAATAAACGCATCAACACCCCAAATGTCAATCATCATCTGCCATACCTCTTTATCTCCTACTTGATAGTGTTCGGGGTTAATGTAGTCGTAATCCTGTTTCATACTGCAAATGTAATACAAACCTTTTATTTTCTCAAATTAACTAATCTTTTTACTAATCTTTTTTTTGATTGTATTAGCTTGTCTATACTAACAAACTTTGTCTACCACGTCTTTGTCTACCACACTTATTCTACCGATATAAGCAAGTCAATATTAAACTTCGGGTAAGCAGATTCAAGGCTTGGAGGTAGGAAAAGGTGTTTCCACCCCCACCCCCACAAGAAAGAATGGAAACACCCTAACCAATTAACTTCGGTATAAGCGAGTTCTGAGTATTGTATGGCTGACGCAGGATAGTGTTTCGTCCTTGCACGTCATTTAAAGGGTATTATGTTTTGTCGTCAAACATCAACGAATCTGCTCGTACTTTCACGGTCGCATTATGCTTCAAGCTAAAAATGCATTTGTGGGGTACATATAAAAAAGAAAACCCCACTGTATGCGGCCAGCAGGGATTCTTATATGACTTCAAAAAGAAATTCGATACAAATATACCGCAAAGCCGCATGCAATGCAATACAAAAGTACAACAAAAAAATATAAATGCAAGTGTTTTTTTAAAAAATTGTATATTTGTATCATTAAATAATATGCGGATTATGGATTTCTCTAAACCAATTATACTTGGCATAGACCAAGAAAACGGCATAATAATAAACCTTAACGGGTATTGCCAATACTTATCAAAGACCGATGCTGAATTGATAAGCAAATATATTTCAAACACAATTAAGTTTGCAGAAGAAAACGATATAAGCAAAATCAATGAGGGTTTGTTAGAAGAAGAACTATTAAACCTTGTATCGGGAAAAGCCCCCGTTAGTGGTAATAATAGCGGTTCATTTCTATATGTAATGTTTGATGAATTAACAAATTATTACAAAATAGGCATATCTAAAGACCCCAAATACAGAGAACACACTATGCTTTCAATAAGACCAACAATTAGTCTTTTGTTTTATGGCATGAGTAAAACCGAAAATTCAAGAAAATTAGAATCTAACCTGCACAAAAAATACGCTGAAAAAAGAGTGCGTGGTGAATGGTTTTCATTGGATGAATCTGATTTGGCTTATATACAAAGCGTATTAGACACTATCAACTATTGAGCAAAAATACATTTTGTATAATGCTATTAATGTATTACATTTGTGGCATGATTTCAACAGCATTTAAAGTTATGGGTTCAATGGGTGATTTACAGCTATCCATTATGGTAACATATTTAGAAGATGATGACCCAATAGTAACCGTTATAGACCTAACAGAAGGGGGTAAGATTTGCGAATTGAATAGTGACGAAGATATAGTCAGTATTTAGTATATTTGTGGGAAATACTAAAAAATGGCAAAAGTAGGCAAACCCACAAAAGAACAACGTAAGGTAAGTTTCGGTAAAAAGAAAACAGGCGTGCAGAAGAAAAAGCGCAACAAGCACGAATCAGTAAAAGCATACAACAGACAAGGAAGATAATTTTTTCAAAAATAATTTGCAGGGTATTACACTATGTATTACCTTTGTGGTATAATTAACATTTTATGATGACGGAAACAGGAAAATTACATTGGGTTGGTAAACGTGAAAATCGTGGTAAAGACCCCAACAAGCCATTCTATGTACGCAAGTTCGTACTTGAAAAGGAAAAGTTAGAAAAGATTGTGTTTGAACTCAAACAAGAAGGTACAGACATTATCGAAGAACGCCACGTAGGTCAGCAGGTAGAAGTAACATACCGCTATGACACCCGTGAATGGCAAGGTCAATGGTTTATGGCATTGTTAGCATCAGACGTTGCGTTTATCAACAAATCAACGGGTGAGGTTGAGGGTAAAGACACCCCCGAAAGCATATTGTTTGATAAAGACGAACCAACGGATTCGCTTCCCTTCTGATTGGTAATCAATTAATTACGTGAAATACAAGCGTAAGTATAAAAAACGCAATGTCAACTACAAAAGTTTTGAGGTTGAAATCCGCACCATATTCTCGTACTATCTTGAGGATATATGTATGCGGGATGACATCGCAATACGAACACTTATAATCCGTATGCGCAAAGCAACCAATATTGAAATTAACATGAGGTACGTTCAGAACCTGAAACACCCCACGTGGATTTCACAAATAACGGTAAGCACATTAGCTAACTTTGCGTATGCGGCAGGTGGTTCGTTTGATGACTTTTGCAGGTACTACATTAATTACAAAAAAGCAAACCGAGAACTTGAAAATGAAAATTTATAAACACACACACCACGCATTAGCATTACCGTCACTTATTTGCCCCTATGACGGGGTGCGGTTTAATATCAGTTTCAACAATACTGCACGGTATGAAACCAAAGAAGTTGAAAATCAATTAGATTGGAACAAGCTGTTTGGGTTTACTATCGGTATGTTCCCCTCGTTTAAAGGTGGATTTAAACCCCCTGTTCATTGGAATAGCGTAAGGTTCGGTTGGAGATACAACCCGTTACATGATACTATTGAGGTATGTCCGTACATTTACAAAGACGGGGTAGTGTTTTACTACGGCAAGGAAATGTACCTACCCATAGTGGAGTTGGATTTTGGTAAAGTTTACAAGTTTTCGCTTGTTATGAATTTACGGGGTATCGTACATTTTGATATTGACTTTGAGCGTGAGAACCTGCTGAACTATTGGATGCAATACGAAAAATCCGATTTAGGTTGGATGTCATGGCCTTATTTCGGGGGTGATGAAACAGCACCACACACCATAGATATTGATTTTGAGTATGTCTAATCCTGAGTACATTGATTATAGGCAAGAACACGCACGTAGGATATTTTATGATTGGTATAAGCAAAAATTTGGTAAAAAAGTTCCCGAAGGTATTATCTCTTTTATTAATTATCTATATGCGGGAGATTACCATTTTACATACAATGACATCTATAACTTTAGTATAGGATTGTATGGCTTTACCCGTAAAAATGTCGCAGAACGCCTTGAATGGCTTACAGAGTGTGGTTTATTGGTTAAGTACAAGTGGGCAGGTGAAACGGTATATGAAAACGCACATTTCAAACCTTTTCATTCACACCTTGTGTGTTTTGGGTGCGGTAAAATATACGAATACGCATCCAAGTCCCACAAACAAATGATTGATGAAATCGAAAATTCATTGGGTATATCAGTTGATGAACCCATGTTTATTAAAATAAGTTGTAAAAAATGCAAGACGAAAAAGACTGCGGATGCCAACAATCCGCCAAGTACGAAAAGCTAAAAGATGCTTTTGAAAAATTGTTGGATGAGTATAGCTTGCTGTTAGACAGCGCATTTGGTAAAAACCACAACGAACAAAATTGGAAAAAGATATGGAAAGAGAAAGCGGGAATTTAGACTTTTGGGATTACCTGCGCTATAAAATGCGACAGGATTTCGACAACGCATCGTTGTACGACACACGTGAACTCATACAAAGGTTTGAGAATTGGGGCATCCCCCAACTTCAGGATGAAATAAAAACCATGAAAAAAGACCTTGATATTGAGGAAGGTTACTATCGTGCCCGTAATTTAGAACGTGTCTAAACAGGTTTAATTGTAACTTTGCAGTATGAAATACAAAGTCATAAACAATCACGGTGAAGAAGAATACACCTTAGCGGTTGATAAGGCTGAAAGCACCCATTATTGGTTGTTTTACAGCCACTCCGAGCATTATAACGAACATATAAGGGGTACACTTGCAATGGGATTGGAAGACAATGGCAATGGCTATATAATCAAAAAATCCGATAAGAGTAAACGGGGTGAAATGAGGTACGATGAAGCGGCTCAGTTGTTTATACTGTTGTCGTTTGTAAACAAAACCGATACACTGTTTGGGGGTAAAATAGGCACATTTGACGTGGTTGTAAGTATATAGCGAAGCACGTAAGATGGGTTTAAACGCTAACCCCCACTTGCGTAAAACCAATGTTAGCACCAGTTTTTATTATGAGAAAGTTTATTTTAGTATCAATGCTCACATTTATTTGTATGTTCCTTTTTGGAATACTTGCAAGAATTACGGACTTCTTTATTGAAAATGTCGAATGGAAATGCACCGTTTGGTTTTTATTCGGAATGTTATGCATGGCATCAATCAGTTATTTTGCCCGTAATTATCGGTCATAAAATTGGTGCTAACTACCCGCTTCCTGCACCCTGAGTTATAACTAATTGATTATGAGTATCGAAAATCCATACATAATAAAATACAGCAATTCATTTACATTTAATGGGAGATTGCTTGCTTTTAGAAAAGGGGAACTTTTTGATATTACGAATACCCCCAAACATATCCCATTTGTGGGGCATTGGAATGTTGATAGGAAGCAATTAAGTTTTAAAACAGCAGAAAGCCTTGTAAAGAATATCGGGGTTAAGAAGGATGTATCTAATTTGCAATGGTATTTACAAGAAGAATTAAACCATGTATTCAATTTAAAATAAATGATTTCAATATACAAGAACATATCCGATATAACGGGCAATCATACCATTACTATTGACGGGGCTTTAGAACGAATTAAAATCGGGAAATCTAAGGAACTGATTGATAAAATACGGTCAGAATCAGACAAAGAAATACAGAACGACCTAAAGAAATCATTACCCTGTGTAATGTTTTCGGGTAAGTTCGGTGAGCGAAAGGATACCGCCCTAATAAAACACTCAGGATTTATAGTGCTTGATTTTGACTATAAGACAGTCGAACAAGCTATTGAGCGCAAGGGTAAGATGCTTAAATGGCCATGCACGTATGCGTGTTGGATAAGCCCAAGCGGTAATGGGGTGAAGGTGTTAGTCAGAATATCAGACAGCACCAAACACCGTGAGCATTTCCAATCGTTGCAGCAGGTGTTCCCCGAAATAGATAAATCAGGGATAAATGTTAGCAGAGTGTGTTATGAAAGCTACGATTCCGAAATATACATCAATCCCAAAAGTGATACATGGGATAGAGTGTACATTGAACCCAAGATTGAGGTAAAAAAGGTTACCAAGCCCGAAACAGACGAATACAAGATTTACGAAAAGATAAAGACATGGCTTGAAAACAGGGGTGATGCTTTTGTACGGGGTGAGCGAAACCTTTACATATACAAATTAGCAGCAGCGTGTTGCAGGTTTGGTATCCAACAGGGCTATGCAGAAAGTTACATATCGCAGGATTACCTTGTGGGAGATACCGATTTTTCACAACGGGAGATGAACCGTACCGTAACAAGTGCATACCGCAGCAACGGGAAAGATTTTGGCAAAGCCCAATTCGATACAGACGGTGAGGTGTATATGGTCACTAAATCGGGTGAAGCAAGCTACACCATCCCCGACAACCTTATGGATGCCGATTACAAGCCCACAGACGTAATATACGGGGCAGATGTGTGGAATGATGCCGAAAGGCTGTATGACATGGGTTACGAATCAGCAGAATCGTGTCATATCCCACCCCTTGATGAATTTTACAAATGGAAGAAAAGGCAGGTATCAGCCTTAACGGGTATCGGAAATTACGGTAAAAGTACCATGTGGCAGTATTTAGCTATCACCAAAGCACTACGTGACGGAGATAAGTTTGCTGTGTTTGGCCCTGAAAACTACCCCGCAGAAGAATGGTATTTAGAACTAACCGAAATACTTATGGGGTGTTGTTTAACCCCCGAAAACAGGTTCAGACCAAGCAAAGAAAAGTTTAAGGAAGCGTATGACTTTGTACGGGAACATTTTTACTATGTGTATCCCCAAACATTAGCCCCAACCCCCGAATACCTAAAGGCAAAGTTTTTAGAACTGATAATCAAACACGGTGTAACGGGAGTATGTATTGACCCGTTCAACACGATGACTAATGACTACTCCAAACACGGGGGTAGGGATGACAAGTACCTTGAAGCCTTTTTGGGGGATGCTGTGCGATTTGCCAATGAAAACAATGTGTATTTTCATATTATAGCCCACCCACACAAAATGCAAAAAGACGAAGAGGGGAATTACAAGTGCCCCGATAAATATGATATGGCAGGGGGTGCAATGTGGGATAACAAGCTACACAACCTATTTGCATACCACAGACCCGTTGCTCAAACAGAACCCATGTCAGCCACCTGTCAATGGCATAGCTTAAAGGTAAAGAAGCAGAAGCTATTTAAACGGGGTATGTTGGAGTTTGAATTTGACTTTTTCAGGCGCAGGTTCATATTCAATACGGTTGATTACCTTGCACTTGATAACCCGTTCAATCACATAAATCCAAGATTTGAACAACATTTAGATGAACCACCATTTTAAAATCAGCCCCTTAATTGGGGCTTTTTTATTATATTTGTGATATGTCAAAACTAACGGACACGGGCATTGAATACATCATTGAGTGCATCAGGAAATCCCCAACGGGATGTCATTACGCAGCATTAACCGATAGTACCCGTTTAGTGTTAGAGCAAATGGGCTATAAAGTAAAAAGCCCCACAAAGGGGGCTATATTGAGTAAGATAAGTTGGCCTAAGATTTAGGTTACGCATTGTCTATTGCCCAATTCAAAATCTTAGCCAAGCAAACTACTGCAAGTATTATTACAATCACTACAAACAGCCACGTAAAAACACCTGCGTATCCATATTTGGTGTAAAAGTTAATACATGGTTGGATAATAAGGCTATCAATAATATTGTAAAAACCCCAACCAAAGAAGGAGATTAAAACAATCCAAGCTAATACTTTTTTCATACGTTTACGGGTTTTTTAGTAACAAGCGATTTCATCCAACACCATGTAAATTTTGGGGGTGACATATTGCGGTATGCGTCAACTAACTCCCGATAGTGGTCAGCTATTTTAATGGCTTCCTCAAGGTTTTGACTAAGAAGACAAACATTATCTTCGGCTTGTGCTTTGTCATTTGTCACAGCATCAATAAATTGTGATAACGAGCCAAAGTGTTCACACGCCATGATGTATAACTCGGCTTCTATTCCTGTTAATTCTATTTTTTTCATATTATTCGCAAATTATTTTTGTTCTGATTGTATAACCACGTTTATTGTCCAATAGCTGTAAACTTTGCAGGGGTTCTTGGTATTTGAATCCCTTGCCAATAGCATACGCATCCCACCCTTTTAGTGAGCCGTTAATATTGCAATTTTCGGTGGGTTGTGAGTAGGTGTGTTTATCACACATAAAGTTGTAGTCAGCGTGTTGTGAAGCGTCCCAACGGTGTAGTTGTTTGTACAACGGAATACCGATACCCCCAATACCGCCTTGTGATTTTACTTGATGCCCGTGAAAGAAACGGTTTATTTTATCAAATATAGGTACATACACCACTTCTGCATCATTGATTACAAATTTCATACGCTCATCATCCCTGAATTTTTTGGCAAGGTCATAGTACATATTTTGTTCAAGGTTCATAGCGTAGTCGTTTGACTGCATTTTTTTGGTTAATCGGGAGTGATTACCCCTGTTACATACAAGCGTAATGGTATCAAAATCTCCGTATTCAGCCAAGAAGTTAATACCGTTCACAAGCAGTTCAGTAGCAAATCGGATACCCTCAAGCGGTGACATAGAATTGGTTTGTTCAAGTTCGGGGTGTATGTAGCCACCTATAAAGTCACCCCCAAGTTGAATAACAATGTCATTAACTGCAATGTCGTGTCTGAATGTTTTAATAACTCGCAGAGTATTCTGAATACATTTAACTGCACGTTTTTTAGCAATATCGGGGTTATATTCATTTTTATAGTTTACGGTACTTGCCTTTACCACCTCATCCACGTGCCAATCGCTGTACTGCACAATAGCAGCAGCCATGCTTTTACCCGTTGGTACAACCTCCTTGATATGTAAATCTTGTGGGGTGTATTCCCGTAAAGCAGCAAGCGTTTCATAGTCGTGCATCAGTTGATTGTATCTGCCAAGCAGATTATCGAACTTTCGTCTAATGTCCTTTTGTTCGGCTTTTGATTTCCACTCCCTTAAATCCTGCTCAATCTCATCATCAACCGATAGTTCTTTGGGTTTTACTTTAGGGGTTTTATCCCTATGCTTGTGTTTACCCAAATACAATTTATTGATATGTACGGGTTCGTCTTGTTCAACAAGCCCTTTAGATACATACAATTTGTACGTTTTGGGATAGCTAAGGGTTAGCTGTTTAAGGCTATCAAAACTTGCATACCCACAAAGCCCATGTTCGTCAATAAATGCTTTTGTCGCATCAGCAACACATTGGAACTTAGTGTGGTTTTGTTTTAAAAAGGCATGATAGAGTTTAATAGCCTTGATTTTTTTCTCCCTGTCTTGTCCGTTCGGGATGAATTTATTTGTCATAGAATTATATTATGATTTTCAATGATTGTGCAAATGTAATACAATGATTGTGTAGAAACAAACTAAATTAGTGTTTGTTCCACATATCACCCCATGCAAACACAAGTTTGCACGATATTTTGAATAAATAGAAAAAGAAATTCCGAACCATTAGTAGTTGATTCGGAAACCGTACACTAAATCAAGATAACATACAAGTTGTATTTTGAGTTTTTTTGTATAGTGTCTTAAGCTGTTACAATCGGATATACGCTTATACACGTATTCACGCCATGCTTCATGTTCCCGTTTGGTGTCAAACGAAAAGTATTGATAGAACGGCACACCGTCAAATTCACCGAACACGGGTTGTTCATCAAGGTCATCGTAGCATACGTGTTTGAGCATCAGTTCCATATTGATAATATCACGTATAAACTCATCGTATGTTAGTTTTTTGTGTTTCATGGGTTTTGCCACATTTTAAGCCTAAAGGACGGCATATAGATATTAAGCAGGTCAATCAGTTCGTCTTTGCATTTGTTTGTCAGGGACTTGTTTTTATTTTCGTTCAGCAGTATCATAAACGAACTAACCACCTTATTGAATTTAAACGATTCGGTATATGCAAAGATAGTTTTTTTAAATGAATCAAGGTCAACGGTGTCATCACCTGTTTTACCCATCCATGTTTTAAATCGGGCAATAAAGCGTTTTATGCCGTTGATATTTTGGTCATTCCAACTACCCCCGTCAAAATAGTGTCCGATAAACATGAGGTAGAACCTGATTTCATCGCTATCGTAGTCATCAAGGCTAACGGTGTTTCCCTTAGACTTAGACATTTTCTGCCCGTCTTTCAGAATCATGCCTTGATGTATAACCTTTTTAAACGGTTCATCAAAGTCAATAATCCCGATGTCATAAAGAAACATAGTAATGAATCTTGCATAAATCAGGTGCATACAAGCGTGTTCCTTACCACCCACATACAGGTCAATGGGTTTGGGTTTATATCCTTTTATCAGTTGATACACGATAAAATAGAAACTACTATCAACGAATGTATCAAGAGTATCGGTTTCGCCCTGTATGGGAATAGGACAACCCCAAGCCCTTTGGCGGCTAACGCACCAATCGTGTTGGTTTTCAAGCCATTTCAACTGAGCATTAGCGGTTTCTTTTGGAAGTCCTGATTTGCCGTTCAGTATGTTATCAATCAGGCGTTGTTTGTATTCGGTAATTTTAAAATACCATTGTTCAAGTTGTTTTTGTTCAACGGGGGTTTCACACCTTTCGCATTTACCGTCAGCAACTTGTTCACGTGCAAGTACGGTTTCGCAGGATGGGCAATAGTCTTGTGTACCCATAGCTTTATAGGCAAGCCCGTGTGTAAGCAGCAGCATAAACAATTCTTGTACAAGCCCCTGATACCCTTCATCTGAGGTAGTAAGCAGGGTTTCGTACATAGTGTTCATGCTTTCCATTTGACGTGAAAAGTTTTGTATGTTTTCATACGTAACCTCACGGGGGTCACGCCCCACTTTTTTAGCGTAGTTTTCAGCGGGCAAGCCAAAGGCATCGTACCCAAACGGTTGAAACACATTATGTCCTACATATCGCAGGTATCGGCAATAGCTATCTATAATAGCGTAGTTATAGAAATGTCCCACGTGCAGCCCTGCACCACTTGGATATGGGAACATCACCACCACACTTGTATGTTCGGGGGTTTTATTGTTTTGCTCGGTAAGTGTCATTTAGTGTTAGATTGTTTTCCTTATAATCCAAATAATTGCGGGATAAATTAGTTTAAAACATATTTTTTGCCATAGACTATGAAACCTATTACAAGCCCTCCATTGGGTATAGGTAAGCAGAACATCTATAAGCATCCACTTAAAATAGTTTCCCGATATATTATTCCCGTCATTTTTCAGCCATTCGGATAGTTTATTCCGAACAATATCATTGGCTTGTTCTTGTTCTATTGGTTTCATTGATTTTATCCTTTAAATAGTTAATACCCATAACCACCCATAAAGGGGTAAATAGTACAAGCATCATAGGTTTTCGTCAAGCAATTTAAGGATGTTCAACCAATTCTCTTTTGTTTTGAAATAGATTTCCATTGTATATCCTCCCGCTTTTTCACGGAGAAGGTGAATATCTAAACCAAAAAGAGATGTGTCGTCTTTGTATGCATAGTATCCCAAGAAGTCAATTTGGTTAAACGAGAACATGACGTATCCATCAACATAGACCTTTACTCTGCCGTTGTAGATTTTAAGGTCGTATTTGTGTTTAATTTGTTTCATATTATTTGTCATCCCCATACGTTTGTTTGTAATACTGTTCGGCAAATTCTTCTGCTTTATCCCTTTTATCTAAATACTCCAACCCATACTCTAAATTGTTTATAAAGTGAAACATATCCATTTGTGCGGAAAGCGTGTGCTGTTTTTCCATTTGTAGGGCTTGTTCAATAATTCTAATCATTGAAACCTGCGTTGCTGAATCAACAGGTATTTTAAGTTTCTTGATTTCCGATTCCAAATAGTTTACTGCTGTTTGTTTCATGCCACAAAGATACACCAAAATGTATTACACACCAAACAGTATCCCCAATTTAGATAAATTCCAAATAGTACCAAACAGTATAGTACCACATAGTATAATCAGTCAACAAATATTTTAAGTGTCATGCCTTTATCTTGAAAACTAAAATCAAGGCTATCAAATCCCAACTCTTTATATAGAGTAATCACCCTACCAACGGTGTATTTGTTTTCGGCATGATTAATAACCTCTAAACGGGTTATTTTATCAAACCTAACCATTTGTTTTTGTTCCATTTCAAGGGCATAGTCAATAAGCGCAGATAAAGACTCATCATCCCCAATTATTTGAAATTGGTGTTTAAGGTTTCGAACAAGCCATTGCACCGCAGTAACGGGTTCATCAGCAACAGCAACAGGTTCGAAATACAAATGAATATTATCAAACGAAAACATATGTTTGTCATTAAGCCTTGATGATACAACAAACCGTTTTTTATCAAGCAGCACATCAAGTATTTCATAAACATCCCCCACAACAAGAGCATCCTCCCCCATATCCATAGTACACGGGTCAATAGCCCGCAATAACATACCTTTTTTAATTTCCATATCATTCAAATTTATGCAAATGTAATACACCAAACGGTATCCCCCAAACCAAACAATAGTTTAGACACATTCCAAATAACAAAAAACATATTACCCCCTAAGTCACCCCACAGGTCAAACAGGTAAGAAGCCCATACCCCCATATAGAAGAACACCATACCCCCATTTTAAAAACCCCCATACGGCATATAACACCCCCCCCCATACATTTACAGGGGTTACACAAAAAACACAACATTGTACAAGATGTTGGCTAAACCACTACCCTAAAAGGGAGTATAGCTAATTTAATAACCATTTGTAAAAAAGCGTGGCATTGACCCCATACCCTTTTGGGGGAGGGCAATAACTCATATTTCATTATCCATTGTCAGTGACGGGGGGGGTTAAACAATGCTTATTTACGGGAGTTGCCCCAAAATCACAATCCTGTGCTCAAGACGTTGGTTATCCCCCCCAATCCGTGCCTCGTGTGTTCGTATAAAAACACCCCTACCCCGTTTCGGGGCTGCCCCCTGTTTGGGGCTGATTGTTAGCACGTTGCACCCTCCCGCCTAAATTAAAACTTTAGATTGAAACATTCCTAAATGAGAATAATTATCATTTGATATTAACCCCTAAAAAGGAATTGATACCACTTGTTTGTTGGGGTGAAATGTTGTACTTTTGACGCTTAAAAATAATAACATTCATGAAGCTATACATACTTATTAATGATTCAGGGGCTGAAGCGTACACAACCCTAACCGCTTTGTGCTCATCTATCAAAGCAAACCCCCGTTCGGTTTACGTGGCACTAAACCGCTCAAACCCTTGTAACATAAGGAGCAAAGGAAAGGTCTATAAAACAAACCTCATTAAATCAGATAACAGGGGCAACCCTCAAAACCTCATCCAATACCTGCAAAAGGTCTGAAATGTTACACTTTTCCCCCTAAAAAGATAACAAAAGAGGGTAATAACCCCGCCCACTCCGTTTAATATTATGTTAAATAGACGGTGTATAAACTACCTTTTCAACAGCGTATGAAGGGGAAATATTATTTAGAACCATTCTAAATGTATT